>PR_CR_10_Liq_2_inCRDRAFT_1000003_pt1 | contig 87188 bp, 74 predicted proteins | sample PRCRCaboRojoPR_FD_10245 | JGI IMG/M metagenome (IMG submission 10245) | reverse complement strand
CTTCCGCAAAAAGCAACGGAGCTTTTCCACCGGGATGAAAAAGCTCCGCGCCCTGCTTTAGCAAATGATGGAGTTGTTGAGTGAGGTCAGCCATTCGAGGGTTTTTACCATCAAAATAGCTGGGTTGCTGCTTTGTTTAGCTACCCTTCTGCATAAATGGCTTCGATGTCCTGCTGGTACTTGTCACGGATGACCCGCCGCTTGAGCTTCATCGTTGGCGTCAGTTCAGCAGCTGTACCGTCTGTACGGCTGGGCTCCCAGGAAGCTGCAATCAGGCAGAACTTCTTGATCTGCTCTATTTTGCTGAAATTCGGATTGTACTGATCGATGATCGATTGGTATTTGGCAATAACTTCAGGTTGCTGTACGGCGTCCTGCATGCCTTTCCACTCCACCCCATGACGGGCGCACCAGTCTTTGAGTGCGTCTTCGGCAGGCAATATAATGGCAGAAACAAATTTGCGCTGCTCACCGACCACCATGACCTGCTCCACGAGGAAGTCTTCCTTGAGCTTATTTTCGATCGGTGCCGGCGCAACGTACTTGCCACCGGAGGTCTTGAGCAGCTCTTTCTTGCGGTCGGTGATTTTCAGGAATGGTTTGCCGCCCGGACCAGGCACCAGCGTACCTACATCGCCGGTACGGAACCAACGCTCCCCGTCAATATCTTTGAAGACCTCGGCGGTCGCTTCGGGCTTGTTGTAGTAGCCCATCATCACGTTTGGCCCTTTCGCCAGGATTTCGCCCTCGCCGGAGTTGTAGGTGCCTTCGGAGTCGTCAATGCGCAATTCCACGCTCTTCAAAGCCGGCCCAATCGTGCCCAACATACCTCCGCCCGGTGTGAAATGCCCGATAGCCAAGCCCGGTGAAGTCTCCGTAAGCCCGTACCCTTCACGGATCGGCACGCCGGCAGCCGAAAACACCTTCGCCATTTTGACCGGGCAGGGGGCGGCCCCGGTAATGATACCCCTGACGTTGCCGCCGAGCGCTTCCCGCCACTTGCTGAAAATCAGCTTGTCAGCGATTTTCATCTTGATGGCTTTTAAACCGCCGTAGGATTTGTCGTATTCATAGTCCTCCGTCAGGCTGAGCGCCCAGAAGAAGAGGGATTTTTTTACGCCCGTTAGTTCCAGGCCTTTGTTGTAGATTTTTTCGTAGACTTTTTCCAGCAGGCGGGGCACTGTAGTAAAAAAGTGCGGCTGCACGGCTTTCAGGTCGCCCTCGTCCCCACCGAGGTTGTCCGTACCGGTAAAGGTGATACTAGCGCCAAGGAAGGTATAGGCGTAGAGCGCAGCCCGTTCGAAGATATGGCACAATGGCAGGAAGCTTAGCACCTTATGCGCATCGTTTATCGGAAAAATGTCCATCACGTCCATCACGTTGCTCACGATATTGCGGTGCGACAGCATGACGCCCTTGGGCTCACCGGTAGTACCCGAGGTGTAGATGATGGTCGCCAGCTCGCTGGGCTTGATTTTAGCCATGATCGCTTCCACTTCCGCCTGCCCTTCATCTGAAAAGATGCCTTCCCAGTAGGGCCGCCCATCCTGACGGTCGAAGGTGTAGATATCCAGGAGGGAAGGGACATTAGCCTTGGCCGTGTTTACCTTGTCGTACAGGTCATCTTTGCCCACGAAGGCGTACTTCACTTCTGCGTCGTTGAAGATGTACTCATACTCCGCAGGGCTGATCGTTGGGTAGACCGGCACATTGATGGCCCCGATTTGCTGTATGCCCAGGTCCAGCACCGCCCATTCCGGCCGGTTTTGATAGACCGCCATGGCAATTTTATCGCCCGGTTTCACTCCAAGCTTGAGCAAGCCCCGGCTGACCTTATTGGCTTTATCCACTGTTTCCTGAGTGCTGTAGTACACCCACTGCCCGTTCTGGCGGTACCCGTAAGCCTTGTCCTGAGGATTGTGCTTGAGCTGGTACTGTATGAAGTCAAATAACCTGGTTGGATGGTCCATATTGTCCTGCAAGTTTTGGTTAGGTATCCGAAAGATAATTGGCAGAAAGCAAATGTGCGAAATAAAGCAGCAAAAAAACGACTGTCTGCCAACATTCTTTTAAGCCAAACAATCAACCCCGAAGGGCGGCACCCTGTTCGTAGAGGGCATCAATTTCTTTTTGGAATTTTTCGGCAATGCGCTCCCGGCGGGGCTTGAGGGTTGGCGTAAGGTCGCCACTTGCTGCGGTCCAGGGCTCGTGGAGCAGGTGGATTTGCCCCACCTGTTTGTAGTGTGGCAATTGGGCATTCACGTTAGCCATTTGCTCCTGCATGAAGTTGACCACCTTATGATTGTGCACCATAAACTGCGGGGCAGTCCAGTGTACGTTATGCGCCTCGCACCATTGCTTCAGCAGCCCAAACTGCGGCAGGATAAGGGCAACCGGAAACGGCCGCTGTGCACCAAGCACCATACACTCCTCTATATAAGGTGTGCTTTTGGCCAGGTTTTCGATTTCTTCCGGAGCGACGTACCTGCCGTTGGTGGTTTTGAAAATGTCTTTTTGCCGGCCCGTTATTTTCAGGAACCGCTTGTGCACCCATTTTCCGCGGTCGCCGGTTTGCAGCCAGCCGTCTTCCGACAGCACGCGCTGGGTGTCCTCCGGCCGGTTGTAGTAGCCCAGCATTACGTTGGGGCCCCGCACCAGTATTTCTCCCTCTTCCTCCCCTTGCCCTTCAATTTTTACTTCAATGCCCGGAATAGGCCGCCCAACGGTACCAAAGCGGGTGCCGCCCGGCTCAAACCGGTTGAAGGCGATCACGGGCGAAGTCTCGGTCATGCCATAGCCCTCGTGAATGGAAAGTCCGGCAGCCGAAAACAGCCGTGCCAGCCGGGGCTGCAGGGCGGCAGCGCCGACCATGATGCCCTTTACGCGCCCACCCAACAGGCGCCGCCATACGCTAAACACCAGCAGGTTGGCCACGCCCAGTTGCATACGGTACAAAAGATGGCCCCGATGCCGCATCCGGTACTGCATCCCTAACCGAATGGCCCAATGCGCCACCCAGCGGGGCAGCACGGGCAATTGCCCTATGCGTTCCTGAATTTCGTCGTAGGCGCGTTCCAGCAAGCGGGGTACTACCGTAAAGTAATGCGGCTTCACTTTGCGCATCAGATAGCGGGTTTCTTCGGGGTTATTGGAGTAGTACACCGAAGCGCCGCAGGCCAGGTAAGCGTAGTTGACCATGCGCTCGAAAATGTGGCTTGGCGGCAGGAAGCTGATCACCCGGCTATTCGCATTGACCGGTACAAGGCTGATGGTGGCTTTGATGTTGCTGACGATATTGCGGTGGGAAAGCATGACGCCCTTAGGCTCGCCGGCAGTACCGGAGGTGTAGACGATGGTCGCCAGGTCTTCTTCATGGATAGCGGCCCGGAGTACCTGCAGTTTTTCCTGATCGGAGGCGGTAGGCTCGGTCAGCAGGTCGTCCCAACTCGGATGATCGGGCAGGGGCTGCATGCAATACACTTCCCTCAAATCCGGTAATTGCTCCTTGATCTGCTGTACTTTTTCGGTAGCCTCCCGGTTGGCCGTTACGACGTAGCCTACACCGGCTTCCCTGAGGATGAACTGTAACTCCCGGTCGCTGCAGTGGCTATGTACAGGCACCGGGATGAGCCCGGCCTGCATCAGGGCGATATCCATGAGCAGCCAGCGCGGGCTGCAGCGTTCGGCCAGGATTGCCACGCGGTCGCCCCGCCTGAGCCCCAGCGCCAGCCAGCCGGCACTAATACGGGCAGCAATCTGCTCGCAGTCTTGAGTACTAAAATATTGCCAGCCTACGCTTTCGCGAATGGCAAGGGCTTTCTTGTTGGGAAAGCAGTGCTGTTGATAGGGCAAGATGTCGAATAATCGCCGGAAGTCCATATTAGGGGGCTTAGTATAGGTTTCGACTTGGGGCTCCCTGAAAGATAGGTTTTTTTGTAGACTTCACGGTGTTTTGTCAAGCTTGAAATGGGTAGCTATATTTGGGGCTGCCGCGCCATTGGATGCCCATCGCTAAACCATGCGTATATCGGTAACCCAAATGCCAACGCACAGGTGCCGCGCCGTTAGGTGCGGAAGGTAAGCTACTGAACCTGTAGAGGCGACTGCGCTCCATAACTTTTTCATGCTGCTTGGGGCTTGGCATCAATCCCTTGGGGAAAACACATTCCGCACCTATGGCGCGGGGAGAAACCTTAGTAGATTGGAGATTACCCACATATCCCCCAAGGGACTCGCCCCCCTGTCAGCGAATCCCATCGGGCAAGAATCTAATCACTGGATTGAGCCACAAGCGCATGACTCTTAAAGCTCGGGCACTACAAGCATTTTCTTTCTACAGCTGGGATAACCTGCAGCTTCTCTGAATTCTTATTGCCAATACAATTTGCCCTTAGCCTTCATCCACGCCCAACAAAGCTCTAGCAGCCTGTCGGAGATATGCTGCTAGGATTTCGGCATAATCCAGCGGATCAGCAATGGGATGAGCAGCAAATCACTAATCAGGGCACTCAAAAGGGTCAGGCTGATCAGCAGCCCAATCGTCACACTCGGCGGGTGGATGGAGAACAGCATCACCAGGAAGCCAAAAAACAGGATAATGGAGGTCAGCACGATGGCCTTCCCCGTTTCCAAAAAGGTGATGCGCATAGCGGGCTCCAGTTCCAGCCCCTTGTTTTTAGCTAGTTTGTATTTACTGAGGAAGTGTATGGTATCATCTACAGCGATGCCAAAAATCACGGCAAAGACAATGGACACACCGGCTTCCAGCTCAATGCCCAGGAAACCCAGCAGCGCCCCCGCCAGTATCAGGGGGAAAATATTGGGCAACAAGGAAATCAGCAGCATCTTGATATTCTGAAAAAGTATGGCCATCAGCACGCTCACAATCAGAATGGCCATGCCGAGCCCATAGAGCAGATCGCGACGCACATACTCGGCATTCTTATCGATAATCAGCCCGGTGCCGGTCCGCTGAAAGGCCACCACCGAAGTGTCCGTATTCATGGTGATCCATCGGTCGATGTCCTCGCCTATGGCTTTGATGCTGTCTGCGCCGATGTCCTGCACCCGTGAAGTGATGCGGGCTTTGGTCTCATCTTTGCTCAGGAGCACATTCACATTCAGCTTGGGCACCCGGCGGGCCATCCGCTGATAGCGCTCAAAGTCTGCCTCCGTTTCAGGCATGGCGTAGGCTTCGGGCGCGTTATTTTTCATCATCTGATTGATGCTCTTGTAGACGGCCGTGATCGAAGCTACGGCTTGTACGGAGGGATACTCCTTCAGGTGGTTTTCCACTTTGGCAATTTCCCGCATCACAGCCCAGTCGGTGGCTTTGTAGCCCTCTTTGGCAAATACTGCGAATTCCATGGGGCGGAAACCGGTCAGGTTTTTCTCAAAAAATTTGAAATCCTCAGTAATTTTCTCGCCAATTGGCATATTGTTGATGATGCCGTAGTTGGTCGTAATGCGGGAAATGCCCCAGAAGGCAATGCCCAAAGTCACCACGGCAGCCAGTGCAATGCGGCTGGGGTGGCGCAGGGTGAAGTGGTATGCCCAGTCCATGGACTTTTCCCAAAAAGCCTGCCCCTTGCCCAGTTTGATAATCTGATCGGCACGGAACCAGGAAAGCACCGCTGTGGTGAAGAAAATTACGGTCACGTAAGCCACCATTACTCCAATAGCAGCATTAATGCCAAATTCACGAATAGGCCCCACCTTGCTGGTGAGCAGGGAGGCAAATCCGATCGCCGTAGTGATGGAAGTCAGGAGCGTGGCCAGCCCGATTTCCTTGATGGCGGTTACGATGGCTTTGTCCTGCCGCTCGCCTTTCCGCAGTTCATCGATGTATTTGGACATGATGTGGATGACATCCGAAGTCCCCACGATAATCATCAGCACAGGGTAGAGCGCAGCCATGGCGTTCAGCTCCCGCCCGGTAGCGCCCAGCAGCCCCATAAATAGCAACATACCCAGCCCAATAGACACCAGCGCTACGAAGATGCCCCAGGGCTTGCGGAAGATGACGAACATAATCAGCGTAACCAAAAGACCCGAGATGATAGCAGATACGGTGATTTCCCGCTTTTGCATATCCACCAGTTCCTTTTGAAAATAGGGCCGCCCGAGGTAGTGGTATTCTTCGAAACCGTAGGTATTGATCTGCTCATCCAGAGCGGCCATGAGCTCGCGTGCCTGATCGAGTTGTATGCTGGGAATGGTCTTGAGGAATACCACGAGCGTTTTACCGTCCTCTGAAATCAGGTTGTGCACAAAGCGCTCGTCCGAAAGAATACGGGCACTATCGGCCGGGAGGCGTTCCGGTTGATCGATGTGAATGGCTGGTACGGTAGTGATCGCGAATGGCGTACGTACCGGGTAGGAAAACTTAGTCAGCGACTGGCTTTCTTCGATATAAGGCAAATCGCGGGTGGACAGCGTAAAATCGTGAAACCGCTCCAGGAAATCCTGTTCAAAGACGCCCTGCTCCCGGCGTACTGCGACGAGCAGAAAGTTGTCATCCCCCTCGAAGTTCTCCACAAAGTCCCGGAAGAACTCCAAGTCTTCGTCCCCTTCCGGGAAGAACTGTTCGAAATCGAAAGAGAATTGCAATTGGGTAACGTAGTACCCGCTGATGGCTGCCAGTACCAGAAAGGTGGCGACAGAGATAATCCGCAGTTTGCTTTTCATGCGAGTTTGATGCTCAATTTTTGACTTGTTCGACGGTATAACCACGCCGGGCAAATTTAGTTGAGCATATCAGGCAGGTGAAGGAACACAACAGGCCGTATGCATCTTTGTGCACACGGCCTGCGGGTTCATTACTCCTGAGATTTTGCGCTACACGAAACGCTGCATGTGGTAAGCCACCAGCGTATGCAAAGCAGCGAGTGCCAGTGCTTTGGCTTCTTTGGGCTTATACCCCTTGTCCATAAAGTAATCTTCAAGCCTTACCTGGCTTTGGAAATACATCGCCTGGAAAGCCGTACCCAGCTGCTCCGTAAGCGGGTCTTTTTTTGACCAGTTGCTGACACCTTTCATCAGGTTTTCGTGCCAGTTCTCCACCGATTCCCGCTCCTTGTCATTGAGGGCCTTGGGGGCGGTGTATAAACGGGAGCGCTCTGTAGCCGCTTGCGCCAACCGCTTCTGGTCGAATGAGCTCCGGGCACCCAAATCTGCAGCCAGCGTAACCATAATGCGAACCTCCGGCCAGCTTTCGAACTGTCCGCAGCCCTGTAGCTTTAATTCATCTCCGATTAATGTAGACAATGAAGTGTAGGCTTCTGCTGATTCTGCCGGGTGGCGGGCCGCCAGCCAGCAGGGGGCGGCTTCTTCCGTTGCCGGTGCGGCGTGTACAAACAGGAGATGCTGAATCAACTGTCCGTTATTCTCGTAAGCATAGGTAAAGCTGGGGTCAAAAGCCACACCTTCGAGTTTTTTGCCCTGGAAAGCCTCCCGGATGGCGGTGTTCATGCGCTTGTTGACTTCCTGCCCCGGGCCAAAATTCTGGAACAGCTGGTAAGCCTGGTAAGCCTTAGCCAGCGGGTCTGCGCTGTAGTCGTCCAGGCGGGCAGCAGCGGCAGCGCTGTAGCCCATTTCATTGATTACCTCCTGTAGCTCACTGTCTGCGCCTTCCTGTCCGGGCAGTGGCGATTGCTCGGCGACAAGCTGATACTGCTGAAGGGTGCGGTTTTGAGCAAAGTATTTTTCATAGCCAGCCTGCGTGCCCGGCCCGTAGTAGCCATCCAATGATCCGGTGTAAGTTTTGGCGGCTTTAAGGATACGTTGCAGGTCAAGAGCAGAGCCCCGCTTTACGCTGCCATCAATGGCTGGAAGCGCAGGTGCGGGTGCTGTACCTGTTGTCGAGGCGACATCCCCCGCGTAGTAGTCGTAGCTGGAGGGCAGGTCAGGCACAGGGGGAGGAGGGGGCGGTACTGTGGGCTGACGGGCCTGAAGCACTTCATTGGCATCGGCAGGTGTAGTATAGGGTTGAGTGGAATTACTGTTGTTCGGCAGGCGCTCGCCCTTTGTCTGATCGTAACTCTGCGGTTGTGTGGCAGGTACAGGGTTTTCATTCATTGCCAGCGGAATGAGCGGTTTCTTTGTGCCGGTTTCGAATGCTGTCAAAGGCAGCAGGTATCCGCTGGGCACGTTTTTGACAAAGGCATCTTTATAGCCCAGGTCCCGAATTCCGGGCAGTACCGCCTGAGCAGCCGCTTCACTGGTGAAAGGGCCGGTGGCAATTTTGATAAGATTGCCCTCCAGTATACCATAAAGCGGCCCCGCTTTCATAAGGCTTTCCCACTCTATAGGGCGGTTGATTTGCCGGGTGGCCATTTGTACTATGGCGGCCGGAGCATTGGGGTCAATGGCACGCTCCTGCACGAAAGCATTAGCGTAGCCATTCTGGCGGACACTTGCAGCGAGCTGTTCGGCAGGGGGGCGGCTCTCAAAACCGCCAACGTAAACTTCCATCAGGTTGTTCCCCAAGTCTTGTGCGTGGACAAAGCCTAATTCACGCAGCGCACTGAAATCTTCTGGTTTTGCGTCAATAAATGTCCCGACCTGAACGGTGTAGAAGGATTCATTTTGAGCCTGTGCCAATGAGAGAGTGAGGAACAAAACGGCTAAAGTGGTTTGCCAAAGTTTCATCATGGTTTTCTTGTTTTTTGAAAAGTGGCTGTACGCACTCGTTGTTCTTTTTTTGCGTACACCGGTGCATATGCTGCGGGATTGTTGCCTGGTACATCTCCAAAACGGAAATCAGACCATGCAAATTTTGCATTCTTTTGATTGATCAGCCCACTGCATCCAAATTTCAATAATTTTTCCCTCTTTTTCACTATTTTGTTTAAAACAAATTCAGCGCCCAGTACGAACCATATCCATTAAGCCGGGTTTATCTCTTAAATGCCTACCAATATGAGCCAGGAAAAATCCATAGTAAAAGAGTACAGCAACGGGGAAATCACTATCGTTTGGAAGCCGAAGCTATGTATGCATTCCAGGCTCTGCTTTAACGGCCTGCCCGAAGTATTCGACCCTCAGGCCCGCCCATGGGTGAATGCAGAAGGGGCTGATAGCGAACGGATCGCTGAGCAAGTCAAAAAGTGCCCGTCGGGAGCGTTGACCTTTTACTACAACGACGAGAATAAGCAGGCCGCACAAGCTAACAAGCAGGTGCCGACAGGGGCAACCGAGGCAGAAGTAATCCCTAATGGCCCGTTAATGGTCAAAGGGACGATCGCGCTTAAAGATGGCCAAGGCAACACCACTGTGCAGGAAAAGCTAACGACCTTTTGCCGCTGCGGAGCTTCCTCCAATAAGCCATTCTGCGACGGTTCCCACAAAAAGATTGGATTCGAAGGCTAATCTCAATGTTGGTTTGCTCCAGAATTAAAAAAGGCTGACAGTGCGTGATGCGCTATCAGCCTTTTCTAATTGAAGTTCGGACCGATTAGGCCTTTCTGACAAAATTCATGATCAGGGATACGACTAACAGTACCAGGAAAATGTAGAAAATGACTTTGGCTATCGCTGCGGCTCCTGCGGCAATACCACCAAATCCGAACACAGCTGCAATTAAGGCAATAATAAAAAAAATCAAGGCGTAACGTAACATAATCATTTGGTTTTGGGGAAGGATTACCCCTCCTGTTTATGAATCACCTTTTAAACGGGCGCTTTTATGCCATGTTCGCTACTGCAATGCCTGCAACTCCAGGGCTGGCAAAAGTGTTTTCTAAAGGAACCCATTCCACTGTACTATGAAGTATCGTTCTGTCGCAGCTATACTACCGGGTGAGCCCATCGAAATGGGCAACATAACGGTAAAGCAACCCTTGCCCACCATTAGAGTGGAACGAGTAGACCCTTTCCTGCTCCTGCATCATTTTGGCCCATATGAAGTCGAGCCCCCATTCGATCCTCTCGATATCGGCCCGCACCCTCACCGGGGGTTCATTCCTGTCACCTTTCTTTATCAGGGCGAGCTAAGGCATAAAGATAGCCGGGGCAACGAGGGTATACTCCGTAGCGGTGATGTACAGTGGATGACGGCCGGCATGGGCATCATTCACAGTGAACGCACCAGCCGTGATTTCCTGGAGCAGGGCGGTATATTGGAAGGCGTTCAACTTTGGATCAACCTTCCTAAGAAGTACAAGATGGTACAGCCGGATTACCAAAATATCAGATCGTCAGATTTGCCATTGATAGATTATGATGATGCGAAGGTCCGTATTAAAGTGGTGGCAGGGCCCTTCAATGGCGTAAAAGGTGCAGTACGCTCTCATACCGAATTGACAGTACTACAGGTCGCCCTTTCCAAAACAGGATTTGTGCAACTACCTGTCCCCCGGGAGCACAATACCATGATCTACATCGTCAGCGGTAAAGTTCAACTCAATGAGAACTGGTCTTATGCAAAAGAACATGCGATACAATTCCGTTCAGACGGAGAGGGCATTGCACTCCAAGCTGAGGCGGATAGCGAGGTGCTCTTGCTCTCAGGCCTGCCCATCAAAGAACCGGTCGCCCAGTGGGGCCCCTATGTGATGAACACTCAGACCGAAATCATGGAGGCCATGCGGGATTATCAAATGGGTAAAATGGGCTTTTATACCGAATATTGAAATATGCCTGGCCCTACGTAGTACTTGTCTGAGCCCGGTGAATAAAGTATGTAGACGTAATGCATACGCGATGGGGGTAAACACGAAAGCCCTGAAGCTTTACGCTCCGGGGCTTGGCGCCTCAGATAGGACTTGAACCTATGACCTACGGATTAATCCCGGTAACACCGGGACCGCTCTAAACGGTTCACCAATAGCTATCGGGGATGAACCCTGGCATCGCTACTCCTGCCCAAAACGTTCCTCCAGGGCTCGGCGCGCTGACTCCGATTCTATCAGTTCCCGGATATAGCCCCGGTCTTTATAGCTTTTGATGTGACGCTCCAGGCGCATGGCCAGCCCTCGCGATGGTACTTCCAGCACTGCCCGAAGCTCCCACGGCCGGTGGCGCGAGGTGTAGGACTTGGTCGAAAGCTCGTTGTGGTACTGCAAGCGCTGACTAACATCTGCGGTCTGCCCTACGTAGTACTTGTCTGAGCCAGGTGAGTAAAGTATGTAGACGTAATGCATGCGCGATGGGGGTAAACACGAAAGCCCCGAAGCTTTACGCTCCGGGGCTTGGCGCCTCAGATAGGACTTGAACCTATGACCTACGGATTAACAGTCCGCCGCTCTAACCAGCTGAGCTACTGAGGCAATTTTTATTTCAAAGCTCTTTTTGCTGGTGGGTACAGGACTTGACCTATGACCTGCGGATTAATCCCGGTCTACCGGGACCGCTCTAACCAGCTGAGCTACTGAGGCAATTTGCTTGGACTCACCTCAAAAATCAATGATTTCGAAGTGATTGTTTATACTTAAATCCTCTTTCTTTCAAAAGGCGAGTGCAAAGTTATACCATCTAAAATAAATGTGCAATCTTTGCAGCAGAAAAATTTTAAAAATAATTCAGATGAGCTTATTAGCCGTTGGAACTGTAGCTTTTGACGACATCGAAACCCCCTTTGGACGAGCCGAAAAGGTGGTAGGCGGTGCTGCAACCTACATTACACTCGCTGCTTCTTACTTTACTGACCACCTCAAAATCGTATCCGTGATCGGGGATGACTTCCCGCAACAGGAACTGAACTTTATGGCATCAAGGGGCATTGACCTTGATGGACTGCAGGTAAAAGAAGGTGAAAAATCTTTCTTTTGGGCCGGTAAATACCACGATAACCTGAACGACCGGGACACCCTCGATACCCAACTCAACGTACTGGCGGATTTTAAGCCGGTCCTTCCTGATCATTATAAGGACGCGGAATATCTGATGCTGGGCAACCTGACCCCATCTGTACAGTCAGAGGTGATCGACCAATTGAATAACCGGCCGAAGTTTATCGCGCTGGATACTATGAATTTCTGGATGGACACAGCGATGGAAAGCCTGTTGCAGGTGCTCAATAAAATTGATGGCCTGATCATTAACGACGAGGAAGCCCGGCAACTATCAGGAGAACACTCCCTGGTGAAAGCAGCGGAAGTGATCCACGGAATGGGGCCTAAGCATCTTGTGATTAAGAAAGGAGAGCATGGTGCTCTGCTCTTTGAAGGCGGGAAGGTCTTCTTTGCACCGGCGCTGCCACTGGCGGAAGTTTTCGACCCCACCGGTGCCGGAGATACCTTCGCGGGTGGCTTTATGGGCTACATTGCCCGTACCGGCGACCTTTCCTTCGAAAACATGAAGCGTGCCGTGATCTACGGTTCTGCTATGGCTTCTTTCTGCGTAGAGAAGTTTGGCATCGAGCGGATGAAAGAGCTGAACAACAAAGCCATCAATAAGCGCATCGCCCGGTTTGTCGACCTGGTCAACTTCGATGCCGATATTGAACTCTAATCAGCATAGTTCTGAGCCTGTAACACAAAGCCCCTGCAAGCAACTAATGCCTGCAGGAGCTTCTTTTTTTGGAAAACACGGGAGGCCTACCCTTCCATTTCCTCCAGAATCTGCTCCGTGTGGGCTTTGGTCTTCACTTTTTTGAAAACCTTCTCAATTTTACCCTCCTCGTCAATAATGAAGGTAGTGCGGTGTACCCCATCGTAGGTCTTGCCCATGAACTGCTTTTCGCCCCATACTTCGTAGGCGTTCAGTACTTCCTTCTCCGTATCCGCCAGCAGCGGGAAAGGCAGGTCGTGCTTTTTGATGAAGTTTTGGTGCTTTTTGGCGCTGTCCGGGCTCACACCAAGTAACTCGTAGCCTTTAGCTTTGAGATCTTCAAAGTTGTCGCGCAGGTTACAGGCTTCTGCCGTACAGCCGGGCGTATTGTCTTTGGGGTAGAAAAATAGGATGAGCTTCTTTCCGTTGTAGTCGGATAAGGAAATGGTATTTTCATTCTGGTCAATACCCGTGAAATCCGGCGCCTTATCACCTTCCTTCAAAGTTGTCATTTTTGATGCATTTTGGTTTGCAATGCCTTTACAACAAAGGCAGCAGATGGAGGTTCAAAAAGCCCCATTATAGCCGGTGGTACAGTTGCCGCAGGCTCTCCACACTATGCCCGGGCGCAAACACATCAATGTATGGCATCGCCGCCTGCATGCCCTGTGTTTTAGCCTCATAGCGGGCACTGCCAGCCAGAGGATTGAGCCAAATGACTTTTGCAGCTTTATGCTGAATGCGGCGCATTGTGTTTTCCAATTGCGCTATATCGCCCGTGTCCCAGCCATCGCTCATAATGATGACCACGGTCTGCCGGTTAAGCAGGCGGTTGCCATGCTGCCGGTAAAAATGATGAAGGCTGGCGCCGATTTTTGTCCCTCCTGACCAACCGCTGACCTGAAGGGCCACCTCCTCCAGTGCCGATTTGAAGTCGCGCTGCCGCAGGGCAGGTGTCACCCGGTACAATTGGGTGCTGAACGCAAAGGCCTCTATGCGCCGGTAGTTGGACTGAAAGGCATACACGAATTGCAGGAGAAAACGGCTGTACAAATCCATCGACTTGCTCACATCGCACAACAGCACAATTTGTTTTTTCTGACGCGCGGGCTTGAAGTGGGACAGCTCCAGCAGCTCCCCTCCACGTCTCATGTTTTGGCGCAGGGTACGGCGCAGGTCCAACCGCAGGGGCTTATTGGAGGCTTTGCGCCGACGGCTTTCTCTTAGGGCAAGGGTGCGGGCGATACGATGAATCATCGCTGCCATTTCACTCAGCTCTTCCTCGGCAAGGAGGGAAAAATCTTTACGGCTCAGCACTTCCTGTGTACTGTACGTTGCCATCTCCGCTTCTTCCGTAGAAGTATTGCCCTGCAGCCAGCTTTTGATCGACTGCAACCCTGGCGTGCCGGTCTTGCGGGTGCTTTGATTGCGCTTCTCTTTTGCATGTTTTAGCTTAGAATCTACAGCCTTGTCCAGCTCCCGCCAGTACTGCGTGTACAATTCATCAAAGACCCGAAGCTGAGCGTAGGTGCGCGCAAGGGTGGCCCGAAGGCAAAGCTGCAATTGCTCCGGCGCATCGAAAGCACCCAGCGTGCTTAATGCCCGTAGTGCATCAGCCTCCTCCCTTGGCCCGATGGTAAACCCCTTTTGCCGGAGAAAACGGCAAAAAGCCACAATATTCGCCGAAAGGGAAGTCTGTCGCTGAATTAAGGGCGTGCTCATTGCAGTGCGGTTTCCAGTTCCACCATAAAATCCTGAGCGTCCCGGAAGCCCTTAAAGCGGCTGATGGTCTGCTGCCGTTCATCAAGGATGACGTAGGATGGGTAGCTAATGTCGCCTTTCATGAGCGCATAAGCCAGGCTGTGCAGTGATTTCCGACCGGTACTCACCAGTTCAAACTCTTTTCCATTGATGTTGATCGGCGGAGCTTTCTCTGAATTGAACTTAACCGGGTAGAAGTTTTCCTGCAGATACCTGGCTACCTCAGGGTCAGCAAATGTTTTTTGATCCATGACTTTGCACCAGCGGCACCAATCGGTGTACAGGTCAATGAAAATGGGTTTGGGGCGGTGGCGTTGTTGTTTTAGTGCGTCTGATAGCTCCAGCCAGGTTACCTCAGCTTTTTCCGATGGGGAGTCTGTTGTGGACTGGGTATCCTCTGCCTCTGCTGCACAACCTGAAAGTATTAGGATAATAAGGAATAAGAGTGTATTTGCTTTCATGATTAAGGTTCTGCAAAGATCTTAAAGATTGTACAAAAGGCTACAACAAGTACATTCCATACGACCAAAGTTTAAAAAATGCACTGATAGACTTTCAACACCACACTCACCACCTAGAAAGTCCTATAATGTGCTACGGATCAAAGGCGGCTGCCAGAGTAAAGACAACCGTATCTATACAGGATAAAGTACAACTAGAAATAAGATAAATGTATGTAAGAAGAGGTATATGCATACCGTTTATCCGTTACCGTTCTAATGACCATAATTCATAATTAACAAAATCTCCTAAGACTCCATCCCTCAAAAAGATCAAGAATTTATCTTCGTTGATTTTTTCCGTAATTATCAAAGAAGAGAACACATTAAGAAAGTATTCGCTTTCCTTCCATGAGTCACCGCCATCGGTAGTAAACCCGATCGTAGCGTCCGGTACAGCTAAATCGCCACAGTAATCCTTTTCATAGATCATAATACCCTCTTGAGGAGAATTGAAACCAACTACTCTAGCTTGGCAATAGGTCATAATGTTCCTAAAAAGTCCCCTCCAAGTATCCCCTCCATCCGATGTTTGAACTGTCCTGCAATTATCGGTCGCAATGATATTATCTTCATCAATTACTTCAAAGTCTTTTAGACCAGAGCCTCCTATGCCACTAGGTAACAAAATGTTTTTTATGTGATTCCCATTCAGGTCAGTGACCATCATTTCATCATAAGAAATTTGCAAATAAAGCCTGTCTTGATAAAGCGCCAAAATTTTTTTTCTCGCAAAAGGAAGGACCTGCCATGTCTTCCCTTTATCCGTTGATTTGACAACCCATGTCGATGCTAAACTCGCATATAAGTTTTGATCAGCGTCGGCATGAAGACGGGTAATCCGTCCTTCTCCCAACTCAGGGTATTTATGATCGGACCAACTTATCCCCCCGTCTTCGGTTCTTTTTATTACAGGATAATCGGAGGTGTAATCTGTAATTATTCCAATATTTTCATCCAGAAATAACATATCTCTAAAAGAGCCCGTATTGCCGAATATCCAACGATTATCCCATGAGTAACCACCATCTATTGTTTTCAATATCTGAGTATGGGGAAAAGTTGGTAACCCCCCGACTAAAATATAGCCTACATCTTTATTTACAAACTGAATCCTTTCCAGATTCCCTTTAATTGCTAAGGAATTCAGTTTCTGAATAGTAAACCCTTCGGGGGCAAGGAGGTCCCCGCCCCTCCCACAGTAGTATGGTTCAGGCAGACATGCCACAAGCATCGTAAGGCAAAAAAGAAGGATTCGTGTTTTCATTTTTTGGGGTTTTATTTGCAAACAAAATATGCATCACACTTATGATCATACAGCCTCATACAGGATCAGCTAAAGAAAAGCCCTAAGTGCTACACTTAAGCGCATATCAACCAGGCTGGTGAAGAGGGGGTAGCTTCCCAACAGGCTGACTACTCATCGGGCAGCCGCAGTTATAGGCTTTACAGCCCGATAAGAGGGAAAGCCCCAAAAATAGCAGCCCGGCTTTGAAGGTGTTGCGCATAGATTTACGATATTGTTGTTGTGGAAAATTAATCAAAATCTTTCGTAACGCCATGCGAGACCGCCCCCGTGTTCTTATCGCCTGCCTGGATTGGGGGCTGGGGCATGCCGCCCGGAGCCTGCCGGTAGCGGATGCCTTGCAGGAACTCGGGGCAACGCCTATTCTGGCATCAGCCGGAAATGCGGGGGCTTTTCTGCGGGCAGAACGGCCGGAACTTAAGTATCTGCCGCTGCCGGCTTATAATATTCACTACCGGAGCAGAAGTATGGTATCCAGCATGGCCTTGCAGGCCCCCAAACTCGCCTACACCGCCTGGCGGGAGCATCAACTATTGCAGCGCTACATTAAAACGCACCAGATTGATGCGGTCATTTCGGATAACCGCTTTGGCTGTTTCTCCCGTAAGGTGCCGGGGGTGTTCCTTACTCACCAACTTCACCCGATCGTACCAATGCCTCCACTGCAACCCCTGGCCAATGGGCTCAACCGGGCGTTCCTTTACCGCTTTCAAGAATGCTGGGTGCCTGATTTGCCGGGTGCCAACGGGCTGAGCGGTGCACTGAGCCATCCCCCCCTTGCCGGTATTCCAACCCACTACATAGGTTGGCTTTCCCGGTTTACCGGATTACTTGCTACTACGACCCTGAAAGCACCAATGGATACCCTGGCGGTCCTTTCCGGCCCCGAGCCCCAGCGTACCTACCTTGAGGACGCCTTGCTAGCACAATACCCGCAGCTCCCAGGCCATCATACCCTTGTACGGGGTATCCCCGAAGAAGCTCCTCACCGGCAGGAAGGGAAGGTCACTATCATCAATTATCTAAAAGGGAAAGCCCTTTGGGAAGCCATTCAACATACAGCAGTCGTGATTGGAAGGCCCGGTTACAGCAGTTTGATGGACTGGGGGCTAGCTCAAAAAAAAGTGCTTTGCATTCCTACGCCCGGGCAGACCGAACAGGAGTACCTGGCGCAGCGCCTCCATAGAGCAGGCAGGATTGCGGTGCAACAACAAAGCACCCTGCAACTGGTCAGAGGCATAGAGGATGCCAAAGCATCGTCAGGCCTGCAGGCCGCAGACTCCGGAAAATTGCTCCACCAAAATTTAAAACGCTTTTTGGCTACCCTTCCTGCTGCTTCAGCAGATTGAGCAGGTACTCGCCGTAGCCGCTCTTGAGGTATTTGTGCCCCAGGCGCTCAAGCTGTTCAGCATCAATAAAACCACGCTCATAGGCGACTTCTTCAATGCACCCGATCTTCAGCCCCTGCCGGTCTTCAATGACCTCAATGAACTGCCCGGCCTGCATGAGCGACTTGTGGGTACCGGTATCCAGCCAGGCAACGCCCCGGCCCAATACCCCCACCTGAAGCGCTCCTTTGTTTAGGTAATGCTTGTTGACATCGGTAATTTCGTACTCGCCCCGGGCACTTGGTTCCAGGTTTTTAGCGATATCCACCACCTGATTGTCGTAAAAATAAAGGCCGGGAACGGCATAATTGGACTTGGGCTTTGCGGGCTTTTCCTCGATAGAGATAGCAGTGCCGTTCTCATCAAACTCGACTACCCCATAGCGCTCGGGGTCAGCTACCCAATAGGCGAAAACCACTCCGCCTGTAGGGTCATTGCTCTTGCGGAGCAGTTCTTCAAGCCCTGCGCCATAGAAAATATTATCCCCCAGGATTAGCGCTGCCGGGTCGCCATCAATGAAGGATTCGCCCAGGACAAAAGCCTGTGCAAGCCCGTTGGGCTCATACTGCGGAACGTAAGAGAAGTTGCACCCCAGTTCGCTGCCGTCACCAAGCAACTTTTGGAAATTGGGCAAATCCTGAGGCGTGGAAATAATGAGAATATCTTTGATGCCCGCCGACATCAGGGTCGATAGCGGGTAGTAGATCATCGGTTTGTCGTAAACCGGCATCAGCTGCTTACTGACAGCCATGGTGAGCGGGTACAACCTTGTGCCAAGGCCGCCAGCCAGAATAATTCCTTTCATGGGTATGTTTTCATTTGTTTAATGCTCAAGTGCTTGAAAGATACAACGAATTCTCAGAACCAGCTCAACCGGCTTGAAAGGTTTAGTAACAAAGTCGGTAGCGCCCGCCATTTTCGCTTTTAAGATGTCTTCGCCCTCTTCCATCGGGGCAATCATGACGATGGGGATGTCCCACTCCAGATCCTGCCGTATGAAGTCGACCAGTTCCAGCCCATTTTTAACCGGGACATCGATATCTGTGACCAGCATATCTGGTTTTTCCTTTTTGAGTAAGGTTTCGGCTTCTGCACCATCAGCAGCAAGAAAGAGTTCATACCCTTGTTTTTGCAATCGGAATTTGAGCGCGGTAAGCAAGATTTCCTCGTCTTCGCAAATGAGGATTTTTTTAACGTCTTTCATAGGAGCATTTTGGGTAGGTCTGAACCAAAGATAATAAAACAAAAATTAACCTTTCTCCAGCTCCTCCTGTACTTCTGCCCGCACGGCCTGGCAGAACGCCTCTACCTGGCTTAGTTGTTTGGGTATATTGGTACGGTTGGCGGCCTCTTTAATGTTCTGATAAACGGAATGATGGGTTTGAATCAACGCTTGATAACCCGTAAACGGGAGGGTCGACTTAAAATAATGAGCCTGACGTTCCAGCTTTTGCCAGTCTTCCTCCTCCAGCGTCTGCTGCATGAGCTGCGGGTATTCTGACAGGTCTTTTTCCAGCATTTCGAGCAAGCGCCGCCGGTCGGTTTGATCTCCGCCGGCCATGAGCTCAAGGTAGTCCAGGTTTAGAAATTGGTAGGCCATTGTGCAGATAGGGCTTTATTCTGTTTTTCGAAGATTTTGCTTTAGCTGGCGTTCCACGGCTGCAAACAGCTGGTCCGGTTCGAAGGGCTTAAATACGTGGTCATTGAAACCGATTTGCTGGAACTGGGCCTGCTGGGCAATATTGGCATGAGCGGTTATAGCCAGAACCGGCAGGCTGGCCACAGGCTCAGGCATTTGATTACGAATGATTTTGATGGTTTCGATACCATCCAATACTGGCATTTGAATATCCATGAGGACCAGGTCGATGGGTTTGGATTCCAGAATATCCAGGGCTACCCGCCCATTATCAGCGACTTCCACCTGTACATTCGGCCATTTTTTCTGTATGGTTCGCTGTGCCACCATTTGATTCATTTTGTGATCTTCTACGATCAGCAGGTTGAAAGACAGGTCTTCCGGCACCTTTGCAGCCACTTTTCGGGGCGTAGCGGGCTGGTCTGTGTAATCCAGCCAAAGCTCAAAGAAGAAACGAGAGCCTTTACCCTGGGTACTTTCTACCCTAAGCTGCCCTCCCTGAAGCTCTACCAGCTCTTTCGCAATGCTCAGTCCCAGACCGGTACCTTCATAAATCTTGTCAGCGATCGGTACACGGACAAAAGTCTCGAATATCTTATCCTGCTGCTCTTCAGGGATGCCAACTCCTGTATCCCGGACTTCAAACAACAGCTTCACCCGGCCAGCTTCCTGGCCACGCCTCGTAACCCGGAGCTCGACTTCGCCCTGCTCTGTGAATTTGATGGCATTCCCAACCAGGTTATACATGATCTGATTGAGCCGGAGAGCATCTCCAATTAGCGTTGGGGGCACATCTGCATCAATATTCAATTCAAATTTTAACTGCTTTTCCCTGACCTTGTATTTAAGCACACTCATCAGACTGCAGAGGAGTTCTCCCAAACTGAAAGACTTGCGGGTAATGGTCACCTTATCATTCTGAATGGTAGACATGTCCAGAATATCGCTGATAATACCGAGCAACAAACCTGAAGACCGTTTAATTGCATCAACGTATTCNAACTGCTCCGTATTCAGGGGGGTCTCAATAAGGAGGTTACTCATGCCCTGAATGGCNTTCATGGGCGTACGCATTTCGTGGCTNATGCTGGCAATGAACTGTTCGCGGACCTTGGCAGCCTCCTCTGCAACGTCCCGCTCTTTCTTCAATTCCTGTGCCTGCTTGCGCTCGGTAATATCCTGTACGATCCCATTAAAAAAAGCCTCTCCGTTGGAGAGCCTGGCCGCTGTACAAATCATGGTCACAAAGCGGGGGCTGCCATTTTCAGGCCGGATCCAGGTATCAATTTGAGCTTTCTTATCTGCCAGTGCCTGACCCTGCAGTTTCATAAAAATAGAGAATAGCCCATCCTGTTCCAGAATGTCTCCACAGGTAATTTTTTGATGGAACGGCCTGCAGAAAATCCGGTATAACTCTTCTGATCCGGAGAAATAATGCTCACTCGGGCTGCACTCCCAGTGCCCAATCCTGGCCATCTGCTGGGTTTCTTCCAGGCGATTGAGAATACTACTCCGCTCTATTGAAAACCGCAATGATTTGGCCAGTCCGTCCTCATTAAACTCTCCCTTCACCAGAAAGTCCTGAGCACCGGCTTTCACGGCCTCCACGCCAAGGGACTTGTCATTTTGCCCCGTCATCACGATGATATTCAGGTTCGGAAATTGGTGCAGCAAAGTCTCAAGGGTACTAAACCCCCGGCTATCTGGCAAGCTCAGGTCGAGAAGGACCGCTGCATAGTTGTTCGGCTGTTCCTGAAGCTCTGCTCTACCGTCTGCCAGGTTGCTAACATGAGTGATGTTGCAGTTGAGGAGTTCAACATCGGAAAGGTAGACCTGCACCAGGCGCGCAAAAACCGGATCATCTTCAATCAACAGAATCTGATGTGTCTTTTCGATTTTGGCGCTACTGTCCATACTTTCTGTTTAGCGGGAAATGAACATAAAGTTAGCACCCAGATCGCTAAGGACAAAAAGGCAAAGGTTTTCTCTTGGATCTTTATAAACTTCCCGAAAGTTATCCACTTTATTCATTTCTATCACTTTCTTGGTGGCAAGCTCTTCAAGCGTACTCGCATGCACCGACCACGCGGGTCCATCCTGCGCTTCGTGGCTTAGCAGGGCAATGCCAATATCCACCGCGTCCATCTGGTGAACGATAAATATAGGATAGGAGGATACGTCCTGGTCAAGAATGGTATCCGCAGCCTTCGAAATGACGGGCAGGTAGGGCTTAAGCTCCGTTTCCAGGCGCTCTATTTTGGCGTGTATAAATTCCTTATTCATGACAACACTAATTAACGCAGCTCCAAAAGGGCTACATTTTCAATATGATGGGTATGGGGAAACATGTCCACCGGCCTGGCTTTAACGACCCGGTACTTCTCGCTCAGCAATTGCAAATCTCGGGCTTGTGTGGCCGGATTACAACTCACGTACACCATGCGCGGGGCAGCGAGCTCCAGCAGCATGTCCACCACCTTAGCATGCATACCGGCACGGGGTGGGTCGGTAATAAGCAGATCGGGCTTTCCATGCCGTTCGGCAAAGTCCGCAGTCAGTATGTCCTTGACGTCCCCTGCGTAAAACACCGCATTCTTAATATCGTTGAGACGGGCATTGACTTCCGCATCCGCGATGGCTTCCGGAATTTCCTCAATCCCAACCACTTGTTTGCAGGCCTGAGCCACGTACAGTGCAATGCTACCGATACCGGTGTACAGGTCATAGACGTTTTCCGTGCCACTTAGGCCAGCAAATTCCACTACGGTATCATACAGCTCCTTAGCCTGATAGGTATTGGTCTGAAAAAAGGACTTAGGACCTACTTTGAAGCGGACATCGCCTAACTTTTCTTCTACATAGCCTTTGCCTGCATAGGTGTGCATCTCCAGGTCGTACAGAAAGTCATTGACCTTGGTATTGATACAGTAGCAGACCGTTGTGATTTGTGGGAAGCGCTCCATCACAGCATCCATGAATGGTTGATACTTCTTAGGCTCGTCTTTATGGAAGCTGAAGAGCACGAGGATTTCACCCTGCGTGGTAATCCGGAACATCACCTGCCGCATAAAGCCCTCATGCTCCCGGGCATCGTGGAAGGTCAGGCCCTGCTCCAGGGCAATTTCCTTAATTCCGTTGCGCAGGTCATTGGAAGGGTCGGACTGCAGCCAGCATTTATCAATATCAATGACCTTATCGAAAGCGCCGGACCGGTGAAAGCCCAGTACATCGGCTTTATTGGTGATGCCAGACTCGATCTCTTCCCGGGTCAGCCAGCGTTTGTTGGAGAATGAAAACTCGAGTTTATTACGGTAAAAAGTGGTCTGCCTGGCCGCAAGGATGGGCTGGAATTCTTCGATCTCCACTTTGCCAATGCGGCTTAGGGTATCGCGTACCACTTTTTCCTTTTCCCGCGCCTGTGCCTCGTAGCTGAGGTGCTGCCACTTACACCCCCCGCATAGCCAGAAGTGCTCGCAAACCGGCTCCACCCGGTCGGAAGAGTAAGACTTGATTTCCTGGGCAGTGCCCATAAGCACGCCTTTCTTTTTGCGCTTGACGAGTACATCGGCCACATCGCCCGGTGCTACCCCGTCTGCAAAAATGACTTTACCCTCGGCATCTCTGCCTACCGCCCGGCCTTTATCCGCTATGCCCGTAAAACGGACATCGGTATATACTTTTGGCTTTTTTCTCCTGCCCATTTTTTCCTGATTTTCGGGGCAAAGGTAAGCATTTGTTGCACCAAAAACAGCTTTGCAGGAATGACGGCTATAAATACGACGACTCCACCTCGCTCCCTTTCCTCACCGGTACCAATTGCGCCAGTTCCTCATCTGTAAACAAACGGGAACGGATGATAAACCGAATGCCCAGTGGTATTTCCAGTGAAAAACTGGAGCCCCTGCCCCTGGTGATGCCTACAGTGAGCTGCGTATGCTTCCAGTATTCAAACTGATCATTAGACATTAGAAAGGGGCAGCCGTGGATTTCGCCTATCCACACATCATTGTCGTCTAACAGTAATTCGCCCCTGGCAAAGCACATAGGTGCAGAGCCATCGCAACAGCCGCCACTTTGATGGAACATCAGCGGGCCATGCTGTTCCCTCAATTGATCAATGACGTCCCGGGCCTCAGAAGAGACCAATACGCGTTGTACCATTTCTTTAGCTTTTTTGGTTAGAAAAAAAGACAGGCTTACCATACACGGATGCTTGGTAAGCCTGCCATAGTCTCATTGACCTGTGCCCTAAAAGAAGCCAAGGGCTTTCTTATCATAGGAGATTAGCATATTCTTAGTCTGACGGTAGTGGGCGAGCATCATCTTGTGGGTCTCCCGGCCAATACCTGACTTTTTGTAGCCACCAAATGGAGCATGCGCCGGATAAGCATGGTAGTTGTTTACCCATACGCGCCCTGCCTCCACAGCACGGGAAATCTGATACGCCTGATGCATATCACGTGTCCAGACACCAGCGCCCAGCCCGTAGAGCGTATCATTGGCAATCTCGATCGCTTCGGCTTCGTCCTTGAAGGTGGTCACACAAACCACAGGCCCAAAGATTTCTTCCTGGAATACCCGCATTTTGTTGTTGCCCTTCAGAATGGTCGGCATGATGTAGTAGCCGCCCTGCAGGCCTTCGTTGTAGGCCGCTTCGCCTCCACAGAGGACCTCGGCGCCTTCCTCTTTGCCGATTTCAATGTAGTTGAGGATCTTCTCGTACTGATCGCTTGAGGCTTGTGCGCCCATCATAGTGGATGGGTCAAGCGGGTGCCCCAGTTTGATAGCCTTTGTGCGCTCCACGACCCGCTCAATGAAAGCGTCAAAAATGCTCTCTTCCACCAGCAAACGGGAGGGGCAGGTACAGACCTCACCCTGATTGAGGGCGAACATGACGGCACCTTCCAAGCATTTGTCAAAGAACTCATCGTCGGCATCCATGATGCTCTTGAAGAAAATGTTGGGCGATTTGCCACCCAGCTCCAGGGTAACCGGGATGATATTCTTTGATGCGTACTGCATTATCAGCTGCCCGGTGGTTGTTTCTCCGGTGAAGGCTACCTTATTGATGCGGGGATTAGAAGCCAAAGGCTTACCTGCTTCAATGCCAAAGCCGCTCACGATGTTGAGCACACCTGCGGGCAGGATATCCTGAATCATTTCCATTAGCACCAGAATACCCACAGGGGTCTGCTCGGCGGGCTTCAGCACTACGCAATTGCCGGCCGCAAGCGCAGGGGCCAGTTTCCAGGCCGCCATCAGGATGGGGAAATTCCAGGGGATAATCTGCCCAACTACACCAAGAGGCTCTTCTACATTGATACAAACCGTATTGGCGTCGAGCTCGCTCATACTGCCTTCCTCTGCCCGGATGACTCCGGCAAAGTAGCGGAAATGGTCAACGGCCAGTGGCATGTCCGCGGCCATCGTTTCACGGAGTGGCTTGCCGTTGTCCCAGGTTTCCACACGGGCGAGGGTTTCAAGGTTTTGCTCCATCACATCTGCGATTTTGAGCAACAGGCCGGAGCGGTAGGCCGCAGCGGAGGTGTTCCAGGCCGGGGCAGCTTCCCAGGCAGCATCAAGTGCCAGCTCAATGTCTTCTGCCGTGGAGCGGGCAATATTAGTGAAAGTATTACCGTCTACTGGTGAGGTGTTTTCGAAGTATTCTCCTTTTACGGGGGCTGTCCATTTGCCTCCTATGAAGTTATCGTATTGCGCTTTAAATTTTGGCGGGCTCAGTTTATCCTGAGCAATAGTGGATGCACTACTCATAATTTTAGTTTCATTTTCTGTTTTTGTAATACCTGAATTCAAAATCGAACCATGCATTTTCCGGAGCAACGCCGGTTTGTCGAATTCAAATTTCAACCGCGAAGCCATTCCGGAATTTTTTACGGAATAACTTCCTGAAAGCAAAATTATGAGGGTTTTCATCCGCAAGTTTGACGTATTCTCTCACAAACTTGTACTATCCTAGCAAAGAAAGTATGATATGTTGCCTAAATCGTAATTTTATTTGGCAAGGCCGGTTATTCATAGGATATTTGGAGAGGAAAGAACCAGTAGAGAAATTTACTTTGGAATAACTACTCATCAAAATCAGCTATCCTGCTGATGAAGTAAGCCCCCAGCCTTAGGCACTGAAAATAGCGACCTTTTATGCAGTTACCTCAAAACTTTTCATTGTACCGCCGCCTCGACACGCTGGTGGAGAACAAGACGTCCTTCACCATGGAACAGGCTGAAGTCAATGTTTTTGAAACCCATCAGCAGGCCGAAGAGGTATTGCTGAAGTTCCACCAACCGGTTTTTGCCAGTATGATCCGCGGCAAGAAGGTGATGAAGTTGCGCGAACAACCTTCTTTTGAGTTTTTGCCGGGCGAGTCGCTGCTACTGCCGGCAGATGAGACCATGTGCATCAATTTTCCGGAAGCTCAAACCGACAACCCCACGCATTGCCTGGCGATGACACTTTCGGAGGATCAGATCCGTAAAACCATTCAGTCCCTCAACGAGTCAGTACCTAAGGGTGATGGGGAGGAATGGGCTTTCACCCCCAGCAGTTTCCATTTTACGAATACGGTGGCGATCAAGCAGATCATTCAGCGACTGCTGTTTCTATGCACGGAAGACCACCCGTCCAAAGACCTCTTTGCCAACCTGATGCTACAGGAGCTGATTGTGCGGATACTGCAGGCGGAAGCGCGAGCCAATTACATCGAACAGGGGCAGGTGGATGACAGCAACCGCTTGTCTTTCGCTATACGGTATATTCGTGAGCATCTCGGAGAGTCGCTGACCGTGGAACAAATCAGCCAGAAAGTCTATATGAGCGAATCCAACTTTTACCGGGTATTCAAAGACCACTTCGGCGTCACACCCGTGGAGTTTATTAACAATGAGCGGATAAAACTGGCGCGCCGTATGCTGGAGGACCCTACCCGCAAGGTGCAGGATGTCTATCTTACTGCTGGTTTCAACAGCGGGTCGTACTTCAACCGGGTCTTCAAGCGGAAATACGGGCTGTCGCCAAAAGCTTACCGGGAGCAAGTGATGGGAAAATGCTAGGCCCCTGCTTAGCGCCTCAGTAAGCGGTTCATATCCAGCACCAGCCCTTCTTCTATGCTAATGGGGTCTGCCCAGTCGTAAATTTGCCATGCCCGGTTGGCTTGCTCGGCAACCATCACTTTTTCTGTATCTGAAAAAATCCAGACTACTTTCTTCACGCCAAACTGAAGGAGTTCCTCCGTTTTTTCCTGATAATATCCCAGTGGATTTTCAATATCATGCAGGGCAGCTTTGGTATCTATTTCAATGACAAGCTCAGGTGGCACCTCCAGGTACTTGTCATCCAGTTTTTCTACTAAACCCGCTTTGACAACTGCAATATCAGCTGCTCTCCACGATTTTTTAGAGAACTGCAAACCTACTTCATTGGTAAAAATCAGATAATCATCACCCAGAAAGGTTTTCAACAAAAAGATGAGTTCGGCTACAATTAGTGCCTGTATTTTGCTACTGCACATTATTTCATCAATCTGTTTACTACCAGACAGGTAATCCTGGTAGCCTTTGTAGTAAACAGGCTGGCCATTCACCATTTCGTAGACAAGGCTTTTAGGTATTTCCTGCACTGCATTTTCCATATTTCAACTTATTGGCTGTCTCAATTTAAGGGAATAAACTTGAAATGGCAACAAAAGACGAATGGCCAGCCCATCACAGGCGGCCATTCGAAAATATGTAGTAAAATTACTGTCTTCCTTATTCGGGCTTGATCAACTCAGCCTGCTTGGCATAGGCACCGGACTTCAGCTTCTCAGAAATCGCGGTAAAGGCTTCAATGGTCTGATCAATATCGTCCTGATTGTGTGCCGCCGTCGGGATGAGGCGCAGCAGGATCATGCCTTTCGGAATCACCGGGTACACGACTACAGAACAGAAAATATCGTAGTTATCGCGCAGGTCTTTCACCAGCACCATTGCTTCTTCCACAGAGCCGTGCATGTACACGGGCGTCACACAGCTGGACGTATTGCCCAGGTCGAAGCCACGGTCGCGCAGGCCTTTCTGCAGGTTGTTGGCGTTTTCCCAAAGCTTGTCTTTAAACTCCGGGCGGGTGCGCAACATCTCGAGGCGCTTGATATTGCCAATGGTAAGGGGCATCGGCAGCGACTTCGCGAAAATCTGAGAACGCAGGTTGTAGCGCAGGAACTCAATCACTTCGCTGTCGCCACCTACAAAGGCACCGATACTGGCCATAGACTTCGCGAATGTGCTGAAGTAGAGGTCGATGTCGTCCTGCACGCCCTGTTCTTCACCGGCACCGGCACCGGTAGCGCCAAGGGTACCGAAACCGTGCGCATCATCCACCAGCATGCGGAAGCCGTACTCTTTTTTGAAAGCAACGATTTCCTTAAGGATACCCTGATCGCCGCGCATACCGAATACGCCCTCTGTGATCACGAGGATACCGCCACCGGTTTGCTCCTGGAATACTTTCGCCTTCTTGATTTGCTTCTCGAAGCTTTCAATATCGTTGTGCTCGAAGGGCAGGCGCTTACCGATGTGCATGCGGATGCCATCGTAGATACAGGCGTGGCAGTCTTTGTCGTACACCACAATATCCTTACGTGTCAACAGGGAGTCTACGATGGACATGATACCCTGGTAGCCGAAGTTGAGCAGAAGGACTTCCTCCTTGTCAACAAATTCTGCCAGGTCCTGCTCCAGTTTTTCGTGGTAGGAAGTCTCGCCCGACATCATGCGGGAGCCCATCGGGTAAGCCAGGCCCCAGTCGCGGCTGGCTTCTTCGTCCACTTTGCGGATTTCCGGGTGGTTGCCCAGGCCCAGGTAGTTATTAACGCTCCAAACAATTTTTTCTTTGCCCTGGAATTGCATACGGCTGCCCAGCTCGCCCTCGAGCTTTGGGAAGGTGTAATAACCGTGCGCCGTACGGGACCACTTGCCCAGCGGCCCTCTGTCTTCCAAAAACTTTGCAAATAAATCCATAAAGAATTTGATTTGATGATGATTACCAGACCTTTTCAGCCTGCTTTTTGTCCACCCATTTGCCCCATTTGGCATTGTAGGTATGGACTTTTCTGGTTTGCTCGCCGGTGGTATCCACAACAGGCAATCCCTGATTGACCCATTCGAAAATACTGCCGTACAAATTGTACACTTTGGTAAAGCCCCGCTCCCGGAGCTGCTCCGCAACTTTCTCGCTGCGGTAACCAATGGAGCAGTACAGCACCACCGTGCTATCTTTGGGCACTCCGTTGAGTGCTTGTTCGTCTAAATCTTTATAGCCGAGAAAACGGGCGCCTTCAATGTGGCTCACGTCGTATTCTTCCCGGTTTCGAGCGTCAAAGATATAAACTTCATCCTGAATATCCCTAACCTCCTGAACGCCAATTGTTGGGACCGTGAACCGGAGCATGCTGCTGATCTGCTCATCAAACTTCGGATTACCCACCGGCGGACGGTCTTCCGGCGGTTGTGTACAGCCCGGGCGGCCCAGCATGAGTACACCAATAATGACGGAAAGGAAACGCATGGTTTTTACTTTTAAGTGACGGAAACTAGAGCTGAAGCGGGCCTTTACCGACTTGGTCAGCAATCCAGTGCCCGTCTTCACAGTATGGTACCAATTCAGCATGGATAAAGTTTTCGGCTTCTTCCTTTATTCGGTCCGGGAAGAACAAATGCAGGTTCGGCCCGGCATCCAGGCTGAAGTACAGCGGATGCCCCGTTGCCTTCCGGTAAGCCTGCACCTTATTAATAAGTGTAATGGTGTGGGGCTGCATCAGGATATAAGGTGGATTAGAGGCCATCATGAGGGCATGCAGGGTGAGCGCTTCGCTTTCCAGTATACGCCCAAAGTGTTCCTCATCACCGGTGCGGAGGGCGCTTAGCAGGTCGTGCATGTGCTGCCGGGCCTGCTGATAGCGGTTGCTGGCGTAGATGTTACCCTCCATCAGGCCGTGCCCCGCCCGGCTTGACACTGATTTCTCTCCTTTACTTACAATAAGGATAGCATCGTGATAAGTCTTGAACACCTCATGCACCTCATTAGCCATAGGGATGGCGTACAAGTTAGAAGACCCAGGCACTTCGCCCATTTCCCCCCACATCGCCAGCCCTTCGTATACCGAGCGGCTGGCACTGCCGGAGCCCAGGCGGGCTATATAGGAGGCTTTTTGCCGAAAGGCATCATCGTCGCTGAGCGTGCCGAAGAGTTCATCCTCTATCGTACACAGGCACAAGGCCAGCGCACTCATACTTGATGCCGATGAGGCGATGCCCGATGAGTGTGGAAAAGAATTCGTGGAACGTATCGTCCAATCCAGCTGGTTCAGAAAGGGGAAAACCTCAGTGATGCTTTCCAGGAACGCTTTGACTTTTTTGGCGAAAGCTTCATTAGGCCTCCCATCAAAGTAAAAATCAAGAGCAATACCCCGGTCCGCCCCCTTTTTGGGCGCGTAGGCTACTTCCGTCTCGGTATAAGCCCGGTCCAGCGTAAAGCTGATGGAAGGGTTGCGCGGCAGCTGCCGCCCGTACTTACCCCAGTACTTGACGATGGCCAGGTTGGAAGGGCTGCGCCATACACTACGCCCGGGCTGCACCTTGGCGGTTTCGAGTACTAATTTTGGGTTTTTATAGTCCATTGACATGCGTTGCGTTTTGGGTCTCACAAAAGTAAGATTTAAACCCTTACGATAAGAAAGCCGGCGGGGAGATACTGGAAATTTAGATCTGTACTGTGCTTACCCTGACCTGTAGCCGACCAATTTGGAGGTTTTCACTTGATTTCCTCAACCAAAATGCCATTTTAGTGTCTCTTGTTTACCAACCGGCGATATACGTCAGATTGATTTTGCCTTCAACAACCAACCTGAGCAACACCCTATTTCAAGGCACACCCATTTAATTGACCTAATAATCATCTCAACAAAATGAAACCATTCTACTTATTTATTGCCCTACTTGTTTCCCCTCTGTTACTGACGGCTCAGTCAGAATGGGACACTATAGCTCCCTTGCCAAACAACCTGGTGACCGACCACTCTTATGCCTTTGCGTTGGATGGTAAGGGTTACTTCGTTGCCGGTGCGGATGAATTCAGCTACCTGGATATTTTCTTTCAGTATGACCCGGAAACGGATATCTGGACAGAGCTGGATGATTTCCCCGGAGGATTCCGGGGCTTTGGCATTGGCGATACCTGGAATGGCAAAGCTTACTTTGGCTTTGGTTTCAGTGGTTCAGCTTACATGCGTGATCTCTGGGTCTTTGACCCTCAAACCGGTGAATGGACAGAGCTCGCGCCTTGCCCCTGCCAGGCCAGAATACATCCGGCATTTATTGCGCACAACGATAAGATCTTTGTAGGCATGGGTGGTTCGGCCAATGGCAACCTCCGGGACTGGTGGGAATATGACATGGCTACAGACAGCTGGAGCCAGAAGCCTAGCTTCCCTGGTGCACGCAGGCACCACCCTTTTCAATTTGGGCTGGGCGACTATATCTATACCGGCTTTGGGCATGGCGACAACTTTATTTCTAACCAATGGTACCGGTATGACCCGGCTACAGAAGAATGGACCGAAGTGGCCACGCTGCCCGCTGAAGGGCGCGTAGCCGGCACCCAGTTTTCCTACAACGGCAAAGGCTATGTGCTGAGTGGGGACGGAGGAGACCATACTTCTATGGAAGAAGGCGAATTTTGGTCTTATGACCCGGAGTTGGATCTTTGGGAAGAATTGCCGCCGCATCCGGGCGTTTCCCGCTGGGCTCCTGCCTCTTTCCTGCTTGATGGCTGGGTTTATCTGCTGGGCGGCCCCTCGAATGTAAATGGTACGCTAAATTATGCTCCCAGCAATAACTACCGTTATCAACTGGAAGAAATCAGCAATACCTCAGAGGAGTTGGTCAAACAGCCCGCTCTTTTCGAGGCTTTCCCTAACCCATTTTCCAGCCAGGTGCAGCTCAACTGGCTGACCAGCGAAACAGAAGGTATCATCCGGGTACTTAATAATCAGGGACAGGAAGTTTACCGGGCCAAAGAACTCCTCCCCAATCTGACACTCGACTTTTTACCTGCCGGCATTTATACCATTGAGGCGACTATTGGGCAAGAGCGTACCGTAAAACGCGTCACTAAGCAGTAGAGAACAAGCCAGCCTGGAAGTAATCCCAGGCTGGTATTTCCATTTTTTTGTACAGAAAAGGGGCAAATGCCACTTTTTTTTATGTCAAATTTGAAAATTATCGAGCATTTTTCCAACCACATTTATGACAAAAAACATAAACAAATTAAAATAAATAATAATAAAATTGGATCAAAAAGGGGTTTTAGCTTTGGTTTATAAAAAATACACTTTATTGTTTTGACAAATCACTCTTTTTGTAGTTGTGAAGGTGTTTTTCTGCCTGCATCTTTGCATCGTAATCAAAAGGGAAATACAATCCCAATCAAAATTCAAATCTTTATCAACTTAATTTGTGCTATGAAAAATTTAATGTTTGGAGCCCTCGCGCTCATCACCGCCCTCACACTTGGAAGCTGCAACCTGCTCGACGACAACAACTCGCCCGGAGGCAACCCTTTCAGTACTGTTTTTAACCCCGATGCCGTTTTCAGCCCATGCGAAGACGGTGTTGATGCCAGCTACAGTGACCTGCCCGAAGCTGCACAGGACTACATTCAGGCCAACTTTGCCAACTGGGAAGTGGACGATGTGGACCGCTACCTGGAGAACGGAGATGTACGCTTCGGTGTAGAGCTTGACAGCCTCAACTTCGAATATGAGCTGCTCTTTGATGCCAACGGCAGCCTCATCAGCTCCGGACCGGATGATGACGATACTTACATCAGTATAAGCGACCTGCCACAGGAAGTACTCGACTATCTGGATGCTGAATTCCCGGGTATGGCGATTGACGAAGTCAGCATTGACGTGGAGTACGGGCTGGAGTTCTTCGAAGTTGAACTGAACGACGACCTGGAAGTCTACTTCTCTATCGATGGCGTCTTTGCCTGTAGCGAAAACAGCGATGGCAATGACGATGATGATGACGATGACTATGGAGACGATGACGACAACGGTAACGACGATGATGATGATGACGACGACGGCAATGACGACGACGATGATGATGATGACAACGGGGACGACGATGATGACGACGACGACAACCAAGTCAATGACCTGCCCGCCAGCGTAACCGAATTCATCAACAGCAACTACCCTGGCTACCAAATCGACGAAGCCTATACTGAAGAGTTCTGCAACAACACTAACATCCTTGAAGTGGAAATCGAAATGGGCAGTCAGGATATTGACCTGTACTTCGACCTCGACGGCAACTTCCTCTTCGAAGGAGATGAGATCAGCACCGCTTCACTGCCTGCAGCAGTAGTTGCCACCCTGAATGCAGAGTACCCTGGCTACGAAATTGACGATGCCGAGATGCTAACTCTTCCTGACGGTAGTATTCAGTACTGGGTAGAAGTAGAAAACGACGATGATGATGACGAAGACGAGTACGATGTGGTACTAACTGCCGATGGCAGCATCATTTGCAGCTTCGAAGACTAAACGACACAAACGCTATGAAAACACAGATTTAGTTTTCCCCCCGTATTCAATTGTAGAAGGAGTCATCAAAGATGGCTCCTTTTTTTTGCTTTTTTCTTCGCCACAGACAAGCCCCTTGTAAAGGCTGAATAAAAATACGCGAATTATCCGGGCTTTAAACAAGGCTAAAACCGCCTTTTATAACAAAAATACAGTCATCAAAAAAGACATAAATCACTAATAATCAAACCAAAAACAAAACACCTTAACAAAAACCACGATACGTAATGCCATTTATCAAAACCAGCCTCTTTAAATCCATTCTCAGTCCAAATTTTAACATTTATCCATAAAAAATGGGAGGAAGGCTGAAAAAACAGCCCACCTCCCATTAACGGAGAAAAATCAGTGAAAGAGGGCGGTTAATTTGTACCCTCTTCTTTTTCCTTTGCCCGGCGGGCACGCTGCATCGGGTTTTCACCACCACCCCAACGGCTTGTACCTTGCCGCTTAAACATTTCGAAGCGGTTCAGTTGTGTACGCGGCGGATAGTAATTGTTGCCGGTATCAACGTCTGCAGTTTCCAGATAAGGGTCGAGCACTACCTGCGTTATCTCTTTATCCGTAATAAAAACCTTCTTTACCACCTCGTCATTCATTTTCCAAATCTCAGCGGGGATGTAGTGATCTTCGGTTGTACCATCTTCAAATTGCAACTGAACGATGATTGGCATCACCAAACCACCTGCATTCCGGAAAGACATTTCGTAAAAATTCCGGCCCGCTTTCAGCATTTCCCGCTCTTCGGCAGTCAGGCTATTGAGGTAACGATCGTAGGCTTCTTTATCCAGGATATCGAAATCCAGTGGGTCGTAATCGGTGTAGAAGTCCCTCAGAGAAGGGTCGATCTCATCCTGTGTCTGTTCAATATCGCGGGCATTCCGGATACTGCTGATATATTGTGGAGACTCGCTACGCTGTTCTTTAGAAATCTTACTTTCCACCAGTGGGTCTTTGGTATCCATACGGTAGTACTTCACGTCTTCCAATGCGATGTCCACATGATCAGTGGTAAAGAACCAGCCCCGCCAAAACCAGTCAAGGTCCACCGCAGAGGCATCCTCCATAGTCCGGAAGAAATCAGCAGGAGAGGGGTGCTTAAACATCCAGCGATTGGCATATACCTTAAAGGCATAGTCGAAGAGCTCACGCCCCATGATCGTCTCCCGAAGGATATTCAAAGCAGTAGCCGGCTTGCCATAGGCATTGTTTCCGAACTGATAAATGGACTCCGAGTTGGTCATGATTGGTGAAATCTTGGATTTGTCACCCTTCATGTAGTCAACAATTTTGTAAGCAGGCCCGCGGCGGCTTGGATAGTCGCGCTCCCATTGCTGTTCGGCCAGGTACTGCAGGAAAGAGTTCAGCCCTTCGTCCATCCAGGTCCACTGCCGCTCATCCGAGTTGACGATCATCGGGAAATAATTGTGCCCTACCTCATGGATAATCACACCGATCATACCGTACTTCACACGCTCGCTGTAGGTGCCATCGCTCTCCGGGCGCCCGAAGTTGAAGCAGATCATGGGGTATTCCATACCAATGGACTTCGCATGAATCGACCATGCCACCGGGTAGGGGTAGTCGAAAGTATAGTGCGAATACCACTTCAGAGTGTGGGCAACTGCTTTGGTAGAATAGCGCTCCCAGAGCGGATTGCCTTCCTTAGGGTACATCGACATCGCCATGACTACACTGCCATCGCTTTGCTCTACGCCCATAGCATCCCAGATGAATTTCCGGGAGGAAGCAAAGGCGAAGTCGCGCACATTCTCAGCAACAAAGGTCCAGGTCTTCTTCTTATCAGACTTCGTTTTTTCGTTTTCGCGGGCTTCTTCTTCCGAATAGATAATGACCGGTATTTCTCTTTCTGCACGGGCTTCTTCCAGTTTTTTGCGCTTGTCGCGCGGAAGGACATCATTGGCATTTTGCAAAGTACCTGTGGAAGCCACGAGGTGGTCCGCCGGCACCGTGATATTCACTTTGTAGTCGCCAAAGGGCAGGGTAAACTCGCCACGGCCCAAAAACTGCTTATTCTGCCAGCCCTCTACATCGTTGTAGACGGCCATGCGCGGGAAAAACTGAGCAATAGTGTACAGATAATTGTCATCTTCTTCAAAGTATTCATACCCGGAGCGCCCGCCAATTTCCATACGGTCATTGATATTGTACCACCACTTTACCTTGAACACAAACTGTTCGCCCGGCTGAATAGGAGCGGGGGGGTCGATGCGCATCATTGTTTTATTGACGATGTGTGGCAATGGCTTATTATTGGCATCCCGTACGTAGTCCAGCTTAAAGCCACCATCAAAAGTAGGCGTCAGGCGCTTGAGCTGTCCGGAAGACATCCGGTCACTCATCTCACTCTGCTGAATTTTGTAAGTATCCGAGTCTTTGGCACGCATATTCTGATCGAGCTGTACCCAGATATACTCCAGTGGGTCCGGAGCATTATTAGTATAGGTAACTGTTTCCTCACCATATATCCGCTGCTGCTCATCGTCAAGCTCTATGTCGATGACATAGTCTGCTTTTTGCTGCCAGTATTCATGCCCGGGCGCGCCTGCGGCATTCCGGTATACATTAGGCGTAGGCAGTTCGGTGTAAAGCTGCCTAAATTTATTGGTGTTGGTATTTTCTTGTTGCGCCCATGCCCCTAATGCCAGGCAAGACAGGAGCGGCAATAACAATAGCTGCTTCATACTAATTTTTAGTTTGAATTTAATATTATCGTGTACATGCAAAGGTAGCTTTTGCAATAGTTTTCTAACAGCTAAAAAGAGGGCTTGGTTGTGTAGCTGCAAAATGTTCCACGTGGAACAAAAATGCCGTTCGATGGTATATTCATCGAACGGCATTTAATACATGCTGAACTTGACGTGCTATCCCAAGTACTCCAGGAGCCACTCCTTCACCGGACCGTACTCTGGCGGCATTAGATCGGCTACTTTTTCCTGGTCAGCCAGTGCAGCCAACCGCTCCGGTACGTGTATGCTTTGACCAAGAATGACCTCTACATCCGGCAGGAATTTAGCCGGGTGAGCCGTCTCCAGGATGACACCGTTGGTGCCAGGATTCTTTTCCTGATACTCCTGAAGTGCCAGATACCCCACAGCCCCGTGAGGGTCAATCACGTAACCATAACGGTCATACACTTCCTTAACCGCTTTGCGGGTAGCTTCATCTGTGTACGCGTAACCACTAATAGAGGCTTTCATACTGTTCCACGTGGAACGTTCCTCCAGATCATGGTAAAGATCCTGCATGCGCGCGAAGTTGGAAGGGTTGCCTACATCCATCGCATTGCTCAGGGTGCGCTGGGAGGGGCGGGGTGTATACGCGCCGGACTCCAGGTATTCCGGTACGACATCATTGATATTCGTCGCAGCGATGAAGTGCTGCACGGGCAGACCCATGCGTTGTGCAAAAAGACCGGCGGTGAGATTGCCAAAGTTGCCGCTGGGCACGCAAAAAACGACGTTTTCCTGATTTTCTAATTGCTTAAAGGCTTCGAAATAGTAGAAAGACTGTGGTACCAGACGGGAAATATTGATGGAATTGGCAGAGGTCAGGCGGATACGGCTCGTGAGCTCTTCATCCAAAAAAGCTTGCTTTACAATCGCCTGGCAATCGTCGAAAGTGCCTTCCACTTCTAGGGCACTAATGTTGTGCCCTAGGGTGGTGAGCTGCTTTTCCTGCAGGTCGGAAACTTTGCCCTTAGGGTAGAGGATGACCACCCGCGTACCCGGTGTTTGGTAAAAACCAGCAGCTACTGCACCTCCTGTATCACCGGAAGTGGCAACCAATATGACCAATTCCCGGGACGCTCCCTGATTAAAATAACTCATGAGCTGCGCCATGAAGCGGGCACCAAAGTCTTTGAAGGCCAGTGAAGGTCCATGGAATAATTCCAGGATATGCTGATGCTCATTCAGAGACACGACCGGCGCTTCAAAATTCACCGCATCATCCGTAATCTTTCGCAGATCTTCATCCGGAATAACGCCCTGAAAAAGGGTCTTCGTTACGGTGAAGGCGATATCCTGAAAGGAATAATCCTTCAGGTTGCGAATGAAAGGCTCGGGCAGAGCGGGGATAGACTCGGGCATGTATAACCCATTATCAGGGGGCAGGCCACGTAGTACGGCTTCCCGGAGGCTGGTAAATTCGCTTCTGTTTTTTGTACTGTATAGTCTCATCGCTAAGCTAGTATTTTGGCGCCTTCCTTGTTGATAGGGGAGACGAATAGATCGCAGGGAATATCCTGATTTAAAAAAGCTTGCTGCATGGCAGCCCCGGCTGACTGAGCTATCTCACGCCCTTTGCATAATGCAAATACAGACGGGCCGGCTCCGGATATGCTGCATCCCAGCGCACCAGCTTCCAAAGCAGCAGACTTGACGGTGCTGAAACCGGGAATGAGCTGAGCGCGCTGCGGCTCAATGATCACGTCCTGCAAGGACCGCCCAATTAATTCATAGTCTGATTCGTATAGGCCAACAACCAGTCCGCCCAGGTTACCGGTTTGTTGAATGCACTGGGGCAGGGTAGTGGTGGGACTGAGTACATCACGGGCATCCTTGGTAAGGATACTTACGTGGGGATAGACCACAGCCGCATGCAGTTCGTCCGGAATAGGCAGGCTATGGACATCTAAGCCCTCATTCGCCCGGATAAGGATAACTCCGCCCAATAAAGAAGGAGCTACATTATCCGCATGGTAAGCCCCATCCGCAATTTGCTCGCCCAGGACAGCGCAGTGCAGGGATTCTATTTTAGGCACAGGCATGCCAAGCAGCGCATTAACCGCCATTACCCCGGCAGCCGCACTTGCCGCACTCGATCCCAGCCCACTTCCAAAAGGCATCTTTTTATGAATCTCCAGCTCTACGCCCAGCTCTGTCTTGCCCAACTGCTCCAGCAAACGAATGGCGGCGAAGCCTGCTGTATTCTTCTCTGCCTCTAAAGGGAGCCTACCACCATCACCCGTTATGCAAGAGATCGTAACACCTGAAGCATCACTTTGCCTGGCAATAATTTCATCCCCCGGCCCATCAATCGCAAATCCGAGTATATCAAAACCTACCGCTACATTCGCTACGGTAGCCGGTGCAAAAACGCGTACTTCCTGATTCATTAACTGAGGTAGTTTCCAATGGTGATGATTTCAGCAAAAACCCCGGCTGCCGTTACTGCCGCTCCGGCACCAGGCCCACGTACCACAAGGGGGCGGTCTTTGTAGCGCTCAGTGGTAAATACAATCATGTTGTCACTGCCACTTAGATTGTAGAATGGATGATCTGAATCGACGGCCTCCAGCCCAATAGTGGCTTTAGCCCCTTCCAGCTTCGCGATCATCCGCAGGGCTTTGCCCTCCGCTTCCGCCTCTGCCCTCAACTGCTCAAAGTGCGGATTCGCATCAGCCAGGGCATTAAAGAAGGTTTCTACCGTATCCGCTTCCTGACAGGCAGTGGGCAGGATATTCTCAATCTCCACATCCTTTGCTTCCAAAGGCAAACCGGTTTCTCTGGCCAGGATGATTAGCTTGCGCTGTACATCCAACCCGTTGAGGTCGATCCTCGGATCCGGCTCGGTGTAGCCCAGCTGTTGAGCTTGCTTTACGATCTCGCTAAAGCTTGTGCCTGCTTTGAAATTATTGAAGATGAAAGATAAGGAGCCCGAGACGACCCCTTCAATCTTCAGTATCTGATCACCGCTGATGATGAGGTCATTTAAGGTTGAGATCACCGGCAGGCCTGCACCTACGTTGGTTTCGTACATAAACTGTACACCCCGGCGGACGGCAATGGCTTTCAGCCGCTGATACTGTACGAAGCCAGAAGAGACGGCAATCTTATTAGGCGTTGATATGCTGATACTCGAGTTGAGGATGTCCTCATAAAAGGCAGCGATTTTAGCACTTGCTGTATTGTCAATAAATATGGTGTTCGACAGATTCAACTCTTTCATCTTACCGATGAAAATGGCAGAGTCCATATCCATACCTTTCTCCTGCAGAGCAGCCTTCCAGTTGTCCAGGTCAATGCCCTCTTCCTGAAAAAGCATTTGTCGGCTGTTGGCCATACCCACAATCCGGACTTCCAGCCCCCGTTTTTCTTTGAGGTAGGCACTCTGATCCTTGATCTGTTCAATCAGCGTACTACCGATGAGCCCGACACCGATCATAAACAAGTGCAGCTCTTTGGTATCCGAAAGGAAGAAAGACTCGTGCAGCGCGTTGAGAGCTTTTGCCTCATCCGCCCGGTTGATCACCACCGATACATTCAGCTCAGAAGACCCCTGGGCGATAGCGACTGCATTAATACCATTGTGGCCAAGCGCCTGGAAAAGCCGGCCTGAGATACCCGGCTGATACCGCATATTCTCACCGATGATGGCGACCACCGAAAGATCCTCTTCTATCTTAACCGGCGAGATGACCTTCATGCTCATTTCATACTCAAACTCCTCCTCTACACGCTTGCGGGCTTTGTTCGCCACAGCTGGCTGAACAGCGAAGCTTATGGAATGCTCCGAAGAGCCCTGTGTGATCAGGATGATGTTAATACCCGCTGCTGCCAGGGAAGAAAACAGGCGGCCCGCAATACCCGGTACCCCAAAGAGCCCGCTACCCGACAGGGTCAGCAGCGCTACGTGGCTGATGGAGGAAATCCCCTTTACGGCGTGCCCATCCGGATCTGCATGATCGGAAATAAGGGTGCCTTCAAAAGACGGATTAAAAGTATTTTTAATATAAAGTGGAATCTTTTTAAGCAATGCCGGCTGCAGGGTGGGCGGATAGATAACCTTGGCGCCGAAGTGAGACATCTCCATCGCTTCTGCGTAGGTCATACTCGGGATGGTAAAAGCCCGTTTCACCTTACGGGGGTCAGCCGTGAGTACGCCATCGACATCAGTCCAGATTTCGATCACGCTCGCGTCAAGCCCGGCGGCAATCAGGGCTGCGGTGTAGTCTGACCCGCCACGTCCCAGCGTAGTCGTCAATCCCCCTTTCGCAGAGGCCACAAACCCAGTGACTACCTGCACATCCGGGTGCTGCGCATAGTGCTCGCGGATTTTCTGATAGGTCAGTTTGAAATCCACCCGTGCCGAGCCGAAGGCCTTATCCGTCTTAATGACCCGACGCGCATCCAGGTAACTCGCACTAATCCCGCTTTGGCGCAGAACATTTGCGATGATGAAAGCTGAGTTGCGTTCTCCAAAGCTAAGCACATAGTCCATCGTACGCGATGAGGCTTCCCGAACCAGGAAAACACCATAGAGCAGATTCTTGAGGACCTCGTGGCTACGCTCCAGCTCCGGGAGCACTATAGCCTGGAACTCTTCATTGAGCAACTCGGTGACAGCATCCCGGTGCCTTTGCCGAAAGGCATCAAAGGCAGCCTGATAAGCTTCATCACCTTTCGCGGCAAGGGTACTCATCTCGATGAGGGAATCGGTTACCCCTCCAAAAGCAGAGAACACTACCGTAAATTTCTCGCCTTTCGTATAATAGCCCTTGAGGATATCTACGATGCCTCTAATGCGCTCCGGTTTCGCGACGGAAGAGCCGCCAAATTTTAATACTTTCATGGGTTAACTCAATTCAAAAGTCTGTAGATGATAAAGTTTTCCTGGTGCCATCGGAATTCACCCCGATATGTCAGCAGCCTGGTATTGGCAAATGTATACAGGTTTGTTGGATTGTTGGGCAGTCAGGCAATAGAAATGACTCTGCCTTAGCTGCTTGATTGAACGTTGGCGGCCGTAATTTCTAAAAAAATTCGACATCAGCCTGCCAGCCGCCGCCATCCATTCACAATAGTAAGCACAATGATAACAGCTACCAATGCGAATATCCAGGTATAAGAAAGATTGGCATCCAGAAGCACACCAAAGCTGATGGGCCCGAGAGCCGTACTGATTACCATAATGGTCGTAAAGACACTGCGTACTTTTCCGATAACCTGAATGCCATAAATTTCTGCCAGCATGGCATTCTTAACCGTGCTCCCAGAGCCGTTTGCCAATCCCATGAGCAGGAGCGCTACAGGATAGGCAATAGGCTGATGAAAAAATACCAGCACGAGCAAGCCGGCCACATAGGGAATCATATAGCCCGGAAATAACTGCCGCCCCGAAAGCCGGTCTACCAGTGGGCCTGCTCCTGCCATTCCCAAAGCACTGGCCAGTGCAAAAGCTGACAAAGAACCGGCTACCCATTCCGGTGTCCATCCCCTCGCTGCTCCCAGCTTAAGCTGGAAGAAAAACAAAGCCGTATTCGTATAGCCGGTCATGAATACCAGTGGCGTAATAATCCAGAACCGGCGCTCAGCTATCAGCTTCCAAATGCTTTGGTGTGCTGTTCCTGCAGTATCCGTATCACTGCTGGCCTCAAATTTTTTCAACCTGGACTTCGCCCCGCGAAGCAACAGTAGCGTGGCAGGCAACACCACAATAGCAACGCTCAAAGCAGAGAACTGTAGAGTTGAGCGCCATCCAAAACCTCCAATGAGTAAGGTCACCAAAAGTGGCAGGGTGGCCTCGCCCAGCGGGTGCCCCAACGTTGCAATGCCAATGGCTTTGCCCCGGTTGGCCTCGAAGTAACGCGCCATAGCGGAAACTGCAGTATGACTCATCAGCCCCTGCCCGAATAACCGAAGCCCGTAAAAGGCGATGACCACGACTACGAGGTGACGAGCCGAAGAAAGTAACAAAAGTGCTGCCACCAGCCCCACCAACACCATGAGCGTGTAAGCACGAATAGGCATACGGTCAAACCGCCCGCCCAGCCAGGGCAGGGTAAATGCACTCGAGAGCGTTGCTACAGCATACAAGCTACCAAAAACGGTATTGCTGATGCCCAGCAAGGCCTCAATCGCAGGCACGTAAAGGGAAAGCAAAAAGGTCTGCCCAAAACTGGAGAAAAAGGTGAGCAGTAATCCGAACGCTAAAAGGGGCAGGCTGTCACGGAGCAGTCGGGTATGGCGCATGGATAGCGTAGCTTCTGAATGATGGAAATCCGCACAAAGGTACAACGCCAAAGCAGCCCAACTAAAGCATCAGGCCTTTTAATCCACTGAAAATCCGGAATTAAGCAGTGCCAGGGCCTCGTCTTCTTTCGAACGCATCTTTAGGGCTTCGGCTTCCGACTTATCCGGATAACCACAGAGGTGGAGTACCCCGTGAATGATCACCCGGTGAAGCTCTTGCTCAAAGGGAATCTTTAGCATATCCGCATTTTCGCGCACCCGTTCCACGCTGATAAAAATGTCTGAGTGAATGACCGGTGGTTCAGCGTAAGGAAAGGTAATGATATCCGTGTAGGTATCGTGGTTTAGATATTCCAAATTAATTTGGTGGAGGTACTGATCGGAGCAAAAGACATAAGTGAGCTGCCGGAGCTGACCGCCTTCCCGGTGGATGACTTCTTCAATCCAGGTGTATAGCTTTTCAGGATGGGCAGGCATAAAACCGGCACCCTCATCGTGAAAGGAGATACCTGTTTCCAGTTCAGCGTCTGTATCGAAAGGCCAGTCTGTAGTCATTAAAGATTAAAGCGCATTTCAACGGTGGAGCCGTTGTTGTGAAAGTGCACGCTGTCAGAAAGCTGTTGCATGAGGAAAACGCCACGCCCACCTACCTGCAACAGGTTTTCCGGAGCGGTCGGATCAGGTACAGCAGAATGATCGAATCCTTCTCCTTCATCCGTTACGCGCACGGCAAGGCAATTGTTATTGCGCCTTAACTGTATCTGTACCGTTTTGGATTCATCATTGCTATTGCCGTGGATAATAGCGTTGTTGACAGCTTCGGTGAGGGTAATCAGAATATTACCATAAATATCCGGGGCTATCTGGTACTGTTCGACCGCACGTTCTACGAAAGACTCTACCAGGGCGATGTTCCTGGTATCAGAGGAAAGTTTCAGCATAATAGGCTCCAAACTCATTGTTACTTCCTGTAATGTAGGTCAAATTTCAGTAAAAAGCAAGTGTACCTGAAAAGCAGGCGGGCTAAAATAGCCTCAGCCTGGCACAATTACCAGACTGAGGCTACAAGTTTAGTCCGTTTTCAGGGTTTTGAAATATTCTTCAACGATAAATTTGTAGTACGGCTTGAGGGAAGGGTTGACTGTTTTATACAGATCGATTTCGGCTTCCCGCTTTTTGATGTACTCCTCGAGCGAAGGGGGCACTTCCCGTTCCTGCTGACTCGCCTGCTCTGCTTTACGTTTCTCCTCGTATTCGCGATCGCGCTCGGCTTTCTCATGCTCAAGCAGGCGGGTAAGGATATCCTGCTGCCGGGTCATCATTTCATTGGACAGTCGCTTGTTGACCAGGTCTTCTTCGATTTTGTCCATTTGGTCCATGATATTCTCAAGCTCGCGGCTGCCTTGGCCCTGCTCCTTCAGTTTTTGCTGTTTTTCTTTCAGGGCTTTGCGAAGGGCAGCCTGCCGGGCAGCCATCTTAGCAAATTCCTTGGCGCCGGGCCCACCTTTGCCTTTGCCCTCCTCCATTTGTTTTTTCATTTGCTCCATCATCTGATTAAGCGACTGCTGCCCCTGACTGATCTTGTCTTTAGGCTTACCGCCCGGACCGCTTCCGCCTGGCTTGTCGCACATCTGATTGCCCGCCATTTGACCAGCCATCTGCTGCTGCATCTGATTCATGACCTCGCTGAGCATAAGGGCCAGGTCGTTCAGGTTTTTCATACTGCGCTGCTGATGATTGGCTGCCTGTGGCTTGTGGCGCTCTTCCAGTTCTTCAAGGCTTTCCTTGAGGTTGCTCTTGATGGCTGTTACCTTCTCTGTTACGAAGGATTCGATTTGGAATACGCGCTTGCTCAGTGCCTGAAGGCTGTCTTCCACCAGACGGAAATCATCCTCCAGCTTAAATTGTTCCTGCACCAGCTCTACGTAGCGCGGGGTATTGATTTCTGCCGCTTCAAACTGATCGATGAGGTCTTCCTGCTCGAAGGACAGCCCCACAATATTTTCCAGCAACTGACGCAGGGCGTCCATGTCCTCCTCCATCTGTTGCATCTGCTGCGACTGCATTTCCATCTGCATGGAGTTGGCCATGTTCTTCATCTTCTCTGAAGCTTTCTTCTGAGATTCTGACGCCTTTTTATTTTGTTTTTGCTCCAGGCTTTCCTGGCTTTGCTCCATGTCCTGCTTAACGTCTTCCATTTCCTGCTCCCGGTCTTCCATTTCCTGAGGAGACTCCATTTCTTCGTTCTTCTTCTGGATATTCTCCATTTTTTCCTGAAGCTTTTCGAAGTCTTTATTGAGCTCCTCCTGCTTTTGCTTCAGCTCTTCCTGTTTGGCTTCCTGCTCTTCAGGGGATTGCTCCGCTTTTTCTTCTTCTGCCTGCTCGGTTTCCTCACTGAGCTTTTCCTGTTCTTCCGCCATTTTGTTGAGCTCGTCAATGGCCTCGTTCATTTCCTGCTCCAGCTCCATTTGCTTGAACAGCTCCAGCATGCGGTCGAGCTCCATTTCCATTTCCTCGTCTGACATTTCCATGTCTTCCATCATCTCCAGCGCTTCATCCTTGTTGAGTTCCTGCATCAGCTCCTCAAGCTGCTTCATGAGCTCTTTCATTTCCTCGCTCATGACGTCTTCCATCATTTCCTGCAGCTTCTCCTGCTTTTCCAGGATTTTTTCATCCTGTTCGCTGTATTCTTCCTGGTTTTTGCGGTTTTCTTCGAAGGCTTTTTTGGCTTCTTCAATTTTCTTTTCCAAGTCTTTCTGGCGTTCCAGGAGCTTTTCCAGTTCCTTGCGCTGCTGCCAGTCCAGTTCTTTTTCCTGCAGGAGTTTCTCCCGCATTTTGCGCATTTCGTCCTGTATCTTTTTGGATTCCTCCAGCGCCTTTTTTAGCTCGTCCTTGATCTTGTTGTCGTTCTGCTCGGCCATTTCCTTGTACTCCTCAACGGTGGGCGTAGCATAGACCATGAGGTTGGTACGTGCAGTTTTGCTGCCGTTAACCCCATCGTTGTCAGCCACTTCAAAGTAGTAGGTGACTTCATCGCCCGGCTCGAGGCCAAGGGTGTTGATATCGAAAACATGATCGTACTGAATCTGCTTACCAGCCGGCTTATCCAGCACAACGGTTTGCAGTTCCCCCTGCTCTCCTTTGGCGGGCTTGATGTGGTAGTTGAACGTCAGGCTGCGCAGCCCGTAGTCATCCGAGGCTTCACCGACAAAGAACAGCACCTTTTGCTGTGTGCTGTCAATAAATTTTTTGGCGGAGATATTAGGGTGCAGGTCCGGTACTACCGAAATAGTGTAAGAAATGGAATCCGCGTTGGGAAGCGCCTTATTCGAGATGTAGAGCTTGTAGCCCTGATCTTCCATCACCCGTTTTTGGTAGGTGAAAAGGTCATCAGAAAAGCGCTTGGCTTCCACCCGGTCATCAGAACCGGTAAACTTAAGGTCGATTGCATCGGTATGCTCTGCATTGAAGACCCAGTCGATGTTGGTACCCTGCGGAACGACAAGGTCACCGATGCTTGACAGCTTTTCATCTTTACGCTGAGTATAGGCCGGAAAGTCCAGCTCAACATCAAAACCCAGTACGTTAGGCTTGCGGAGTACGTTCAGCTCGTAAGGCTTAGACTCCACGCCGCTGGAAAATAGCTGGAATTTTGTGCTTTTCTGTACACTGCTAAAGCGGTACGAGAAGGTATTCGGAGACTCCTTTACAAGCCGGTACTGCACATTGTCCACATCGATAAACACCTCATTCGGCAATTGGTCCCCATCGATTTTCACGGTCAGCGGGTAATCCTCAAACTGCACGACCGATGGCGCTTCTTCCTCCAGGATAAAACTAAAGGGAGCAGGCTTTTCGAACTCCTCATTGTTTTTGATCAGTCGGGTGGTACTGTCGGTAATGAGGTTGGCATTCACAAAAAGGATGATGAGCAGCAGGGCCAACGGAGGCAAGGCATAACGCAGGTACTTGCGGTTCTTCCGCAGATCGATAGCTTTTTTGAAAGGGACCGGTTTGATCTCTTCCGATTTTTGGTTCACACTCGCCATGATGAGCTCGCGGCTACTGCCTGCTTCTGCTTGTGAACGGAGCTGCAGAACATTGAGCAATTTATCCTGTACATTCCCAAAGTGCTGACCGATAATCTGAGCAGCCTGCTCATGCGAAATGACCTGCCCGAGCCGGAAGTAACGGGCCAGCGGCAAAGCCACCCAGAAGCCTACGGCCAGTGCGCTCACTCCGATGAAGGAGAAGAACATCAGCTTGCGCACGCCCGAACTGAAGTAGTAATAATATTCCAGAACACTGATAGCCAGGAACAGGAACAAAATCAGCCCCACGCTATACAGCGCGCCCCTGATCAGTTGATTGATATAGTACTTGCGGATAAACTGGTCCAGCTTTTCGATGAGCAGCTGATAATTGTCTTGCGTTGCCATGTTGCTTTTTTCCTCAAAAATCTAATCGTGAACAGACCCACTAATAACGAGCCCAGTGCCTTAAAAGATTGGCAAACAGCCTGCTTTAACAGACTTTTACTTGCCAGAAGGGTTGCTTTTAAGTAAAAATACGCTGGTCTTAAGGGGATGATGATGCGTGCAAGTGAATGATTAGGGCCCCGGCGTGCCGGGGCCCTAATCAAACGTGGGTAAAATAAGCTGCTTTTACCGAAAAGTCAAGAGAGCAGAACATCAGGGTTTGATATCTGACAACATCTGATTGTAAAAAGAAAGCAGCTGTGGGTTTTTCTCGCTGGCTTTTATGGTCTTGAGCCTTTCCAGCAGTACTTCGGCGTAAGCCTGCTGCTCCTTATCTTCCGCCTGCCCGAAGGCTTTCCGCATTTCGTTCAGCCCGCGGGTAGCCCCAAATTTAAGCCAGGGGGAAGTGCTTTCTCCAAGCGCGAAGGAATTCAGGTGATCCGCGACAGTTTTGGAGGTTTCCATGTCACTGTTGACAGCCAACTCCACATAGGCATCCACAAAATAGATAGCAGAAAATCCACTAACTTCAGTCAGGTTCTTTTTGAAGAACGGCAAGTATTCGGCATCGCCGGTGCTGGCGTACAATTCTCCGACCGCCAGCAGGATATCGCTGGAAGAGTGCTGTTCCAGGTCATCCGCAATTTCAAGGGCGGCTTCCGGATCGAGCACCGTAAGGTACTGAAGCGCGGCCCCAATCACACTGTAGGCGGAGTCTTGCTGAATGGCCTGTTGAGCAAGGCTGACCGCACTTGCATCTTCCAGCTCGGCCAACATAGAGAAGGCCATAGCACGGACCTCAGAATGGGGGTCTTCACTGCCCATTTTGGAAAGCATAGCACCTGCATCAGCAGCCGCTTCCGGTGAGAGGTTTTGCATGGCGGCTACCCGGATGGCCCAAAACGGGTCTTCGAGTGCAGCGGTCATGACTTGCTGTGCCTCAGGGCTCTGCTCGCCTCGTAGTTCAAGCACGGCCTCGTAGCGGTCCAGGAACAGCGGGGCATTTTTGTACTGAAATAAGTATTGTGCTGAAGTTTTATTGTCCTGCATCTCTGCCAGCAGCACCCGGTCCGCATCAAACTGCATCAAAGCGGGTGCTTCTTCCAGTTCGAAAGTAAATGTTTGGCTACGCTCGTTCACCATAACTTCGTGGCGTACCTTTTCGCCATTGGCTTTGTAGATATCAATGGCGGCAGGCAGCTGGAAAATGGCAGGCATAATTTCCGGATTTTGGGTTTGCTCTACCGTGATATTTGCCTGCCCGGTCGCTTCATTAAAATCATAAGTCACAGACAGCTCCGGATGCCCCTGCTCGAAGTACCATTGATTGAAGAACCAGTTGAGGTCTTCGCCGGTCACTTCCTCAAAGGCCAACCGGAGGTTGTGGGCTTCCACTGCGGTGTATGCGTTATCCGTCAGGTAGAGGTTGAGGGCGGCGAAGAAGGCATCATCGCCTACGTAGTTGCGCAGCATATGCAACACCGAGCCACCTTTGTTGTAGCTGTGGGCATCAAACATATCCTCCTTGTCTTCATACCCGAAGTGGATGAGTGGGTGGAGATTACCTTGGGCTGAGCTCAGATAACCTGACCATTCGCCCAACAGATGGTGGTCGGCATAGTCCCGCCCGTATTTGTGCTCAAACCAGAGGTACTCGCTGTAATTGGCAAACCCCTCGTTCATAGTCAGGTTAGACCAGCTCTCGGTGGTCACCAGGTCACCAAACCAGTGGTGGAAAAGCTCGTGCGCAACGATACGGTCATTGCCATTATCGATGAGCTCGCGTTTGTGGCGCTGTACGAAGTCACCGAATATGACAGCAGTGGTGTTCTCCATAGCTCCGGAAACATAGTCGCGCACCACCACCTGTGCATACTTTTGCCAGGGGTATTTTACGCCCAGCTTATCCGAAAAGAAGGAAAGCATTTCCTTGGTGTGGGCAAAAATGGCTTCGGCATCCGCTTCATATTCAGGTTCAACGTAGTAGGTCACCGGCTTGCCTTCCCAGGTGTCTTCCACCACAGCAAACTCCCCAATGGCCAGCATAAAAAGGTAGGGCGCATGTGGCTGATCCATCACCCAGTGCCAGGTTTTCATACCTGCTTCTTCCTCCACACTTTCGAGTACACCGTTAGACAACACCTCGTATTGTTCTTCAACAATCACGTACATTTCCTGCGTGGTCCGCTCATTAGGCTTATCAATGGTTGGGAACCAGCGGGAGTTGTGCTCGGTCTCTCCCTGTGTCCAGATTTGAGTAGGCTTGTCCGGGTCTTCATCCCGGGGGTCAATAAAAAACAGCCCTTTGTCGGAGGTAATGGCAGAACTGCCGCCGGACGCTGCCGGCGTAGCCACGTATTTGATCTCCAGGGTATAAGATGCACCTTTTTTATAAGTCTTTCCCAGGTTGATTTTCACCTGCCGCCCATCGTAGTCATATTCCAGGTTACTGTCGCTGTCTTTCAACCGGATGTATTCGAATTCAAAGCCTTTGGCATCAAGGGTGACCTCATCAGAAGGGTAGAAATAGGGAGACAGCGTGAGTGTAGCTACGCCCAGGACCTGTTCTGCTTCCCAGTCAAACTGCAGATCGAGAATGGTATGCATCAAATCGTGCGTACGGGTATGGCTGGCCCGGTAGGTTGGCAGGGTGAAATTTTCCGGCTCCGGGTCACGGGATGCAGAGACGAACATGGTATCCAGTTGCCGGAACTCTGTCTCCATTACAGGTTCCTCAGCAGGCTGCACTACTTTCTGCTGGCTGCCGCAGCTACCCAACAGCAATAGCGCGCTACCAATCATTAACGTTCTTAGAATAGACATGTATGGTTATGTTTTACAATACAAATAGATACACCGTGCTGAAATACAACAGCAATGTATTCGCTTCCTGTAAAGATAAAGGAATCAGAAGTTAACAGCACTTAAGTAACCCTGTAACGTAAAAATTGGCAAGATAGTCTCCCTGTTTATAAATCGCGCGACCAGCGGTTAAGCGTTTTCTTTAGCCGCTACTTCTGACAAAAAGCCCTCCAGGTGCTTATTGAAAACCTCCGGGTACTCCATCATTGGTGCATGCCCGCATTTTTCTAAAAAGACCAGGCGGGAGTTCTCGATCAGCTCATTGAATTTTTCACCTACAAATGCCGGTGTAATATTGTCATCTCTACCCCACACCAACAGAGTCGGCGCTTCAATCTGATGGAGTTTGTCCCCCAGGTTATGGCGCACGGCTGACTTGGCAGTGGCGATCACACGAATGGCTTTGTTGCGGTCATTGACAATATCGAAAACCTCATCCACCAGTTCTTTTGTGGCTACTTCAGGGCGATAGAAAGTCGCTTCTGTTTTAGTTTTGATAAAGTCGTAATCACCGCGCTTGGGGAAGCTCGTCCCCATCGCACTTTCAAACAAGCCTGAACTACCGGTAAGGATAATTGAACTGATCTTATCCGGCTGAGCCAGCGCATACAGCAGTGAGATGTGCCCACCCAGCGAGTTGCCGAGCACGTTCACCTTTTCGTATTCTTTGTAGTTTACGAAGTCCACCACATAATCGACGAGCCCGGTAACGGATACTTTCCGGATGGGAAGTTCAAAAATAGGGAGTATGGGCACAACTACATTGTGCGTTTGCTTAAAGTGCTCAATGATGCCCTCGAAGTTGCTTAGCGCGCCAAAAAGCCCATGCAATAACAGAAGGTTAGGCCCCTCACCCTGGGTCTCAATGTATTTAAATTTACCTTCTTCCTTAATCCGGTGTTCCATTTAACTATTTCTGGTTAGGCAGTAATATAGGCACAAAAATAGGTAATTACAGAAAAATAGTCTTTTTTTGAGCCCTGAGGTATATCATGCAATAATACTTGGCAAAAACAAAAGGGCAAATTCTTGTGGCTTAACGCCAAATAAGCAAACAAACAGCCCGGCATGACGTTCCACATTTGAATTTATATGGTCAACCCGGTAATTTTCTAACCCCTTCAGCAATTATTCCAGCCCCTGTCACCAATCAAATCGTAGTATTTGTAAAATATTACAAGCTTTTTTTACCTTTGAGCCATGTAATTCGTCCATTGAGCGGGCAAACGTTAAAACCAATATAATTCACTAATCAAACCAAACGAACATGCGTCTGATAGTAAAATTACTGATCTTCACACTTGCCATTGGCGCGCTGCAGTCTTGCGTTTCTAAAAAGAAATATGACGAGCTGGCAGCTGCTAAGGAGGCTACTGATCAAGCACTCGCTGAAACTCAGGCTAACCTGAAGACCCTCGAGGAGGAAAAAGCAGCACTTCAGGAAGAGTTTGAAGCTACAAAAGCAGAAATGGAAGGCAAAATTTCTGACATGGAAGGCAAAATGGCAAACATGGAAAGCCAGATGTCTAAAGTGCAGGAGAAGCTGAACATGACTGAGAAAGAACTGAATGCCATCAAGGAAGAAATCGACGGTATCTTCGGTGCTTATGTGGATTCTGGTCTGAAAATGGAAGAGCGTGACGGCAACCTGTACGTTGTAACTTCTGAGGCTATTTCTTATCGTAGCGGTTCTACCGCACTGAGCGCTGATGAGCGTGGTGCACTGGAAGAGCTTGCGATGACGCTGAAGGAAAACCCTGAGCTGAAAATGATGGTAGTAGGCCACACTGACGACGAAAAGATGATCGAAGGTGCTGCTTACCGTGACAACTGGGACCTGAGCGTTGCTCGTGCCAGCCGCGTTGTACGCTACCTCATTAGCAAAGGTGCTAATCCTGATCAGCTGACCATCGCTGGTGCAGGGGAGTATGAGCCAGTAGGTGACAACGAAACTGCTGAAGGCCGTGCTGAAAACCGCCGCACCGTAATCCAGCCAAACGCAAAGCTGGGTGGTCTGATGAAAGCGGGTAACTAATCCGTACTTTCTAAAAGCCTTAAAGTAAAAAACGAAGCCGGTAGTGTCCTTTTGGGAACCTACCGGCTTTGTTATTTTGCGCTCTTCCCGTCTTAATTTCTCATCACGATATCATTTCGCCGAAAGCTCACCAGGCCGGTAAAAATACCCAGCGCATTAGCCGTGCCCTCCAGGTTGGAGATCACCGGGCTGGGCTGCCCGAAAGGGTTGCCATTTGCCGCCGCTGCCCCGTCAACGCTCTCCAGAAAAGTAGCGTAGTCTTCGGAAATGTGGTAAAGCGTGGTGATCAGGGTATCTCCTACCTTATAGTTAAATCCAGTACCAAACGCGATGGTACTGTCTTCCACCAGCCGGTCATCGGTAACAAAATCCTGCTCCGGCAGGCTATCCAGTGAATTGAGCTGCAACATGCGCCGGTAAAAATTGTCCGTATTCGGATTATCGGTAAAGTAAGTCAGCGCCCGGGCCAAAGTATCGCCGGGATTACCCGTTTCCGGAAACTCGATCACCACACTGTCAATTTCCACCTGTGGCAGCAACCGGGTCTCAGCCATGATAGTCTCCCCGTTGGGCAAAGTGATATTCAACTCAAAGGGCAAATCGCTCTCGGTGGGCACCAAGTCGTTAGAACCCGCAGCGTAGTTGTAAATCTTCTGAGTGGTGGGATCAAACAGCAGCGTATTTTCCAGTTGATAGGTCACTCCATCGTGGGTAATACTCACCTCTGCACTGTCCAGCAACAACTCATCTAGCAAATTGTCCAGCGAAGGCAAAGGAGCAAAGTAGCCCGCACTTCGCGTGAGGAGCAGGCGATAACGTTCTCCGGGTTCCACATAAGCCTCAAGCACAGGCCGGACCTCATAGTCGGGCAGGTTGATCTCTACTTCCTGCTCCAGGTTGCAGGCACTTAGGGCAATCAGCCCCATCAATAGTTTAAGATGCAATTTATTCATAGCACTAAAGATGATTGGTCGGGTGATGATTAAAATTTAAAATTCCAGGTCAGTGAAGGCAGGATCGGGAACAGGGACACCTGATTGGCCGCAATCCGGTTCGGAATGTCGATCCCGCCGGTGTTGGACTCCTCCCCTTCAAACTCTGGTTCGAAGAAGATGAAAAAGGCATTGCGGCGGTCGTACGCATTGACTACACTAAGCGTGAGGTCGCTTTCTCCCCATTTTGGGAAAAACTTATAGACCAGCCCGAGGTCCAGGCGATGATAAGCCGGGAGGCGATAATTGTTCCGCTCCCGGTAATCGGGCACCACCGCTTCAAACCCAGCCCCGGGCACATCCTGAAACGTAAACCGCCCCGGAGGCAGCCATGTCAGATCGCCCGATCCGTAGACGAAGGTTGCGGAAGCCGTCCAGCGTTTGCTCAATTCATATAATGCGACCACGGAAATATCATGCCGGCGGTCGTAAATCGGGTTGAAAGGGCCAAAGCCTTCTGATTCCTGTGCGAAGCGGCCGCCAGGGTCCAGGGTTTCGAAGTTTTGCAGGCGGGTAAGCGCAAGGGTGTAACCAATCCAGCCAGTGAGCCGCCCTTCTTTCTTTTCTATGCTAAATTCCATGCCGTAGGCGCGACCCTCTCCTACTGCAAATTCGTCCTCCAGTTCATCGTTGACAAAAATCTGCGCGCCATCCACAAACTGCAGCTGATTGTCCAGCCATTTATAGTACAGCTCGAAATTCAGAAAATACTTACTGCCCAGCAGATAGGATGCCCCTGTTGCCACCTGATCAGAACGTTGTGGCTGTACGCGCTGAGTGGAAGGGTACCAGATATCGGTAGGCAGAGCTACTCCGGCATTTGCAATCAGGTGCAGGTACTGATACATTCGGGCGTAGCTCGACTTCAGCGCCCAGCGGTCTGAGAGTTTATACCGGGCAGCGACCCGGGGCTCCAGCCCCACGTACGTTTTGCCGTCATTGTTAAATCCGGAAAACCGAAGCCCGGCATTGACACTCAGGGCATCGGAAAGCTCCATTTCGTCAGAAACGTAGGCCCCAAATTCCACGCCCTGAAATTTCTGCCCTGCCGAAAAGCTGACCAATCCGTCATCACTACCGGCTTGCAATCGGCCTACTGTAAAGGTGTGGTGCGTTGCCATCGCGCCAAAGCGTATGGTGTGCTGATTATTGGCAGCATAGAAGAAGTCCGTTTTCAGGTTCGCATCCGCAATATTGGAGCCCAACCCAAAGGAAAAGCCGGTGATCTCGTTATTGATATTATACTGGTAATCCGAATACGTGAAAGTCGTATTGGCAAATAACCTGGGGTTAAAGACGTGGTTCCAGCGTGCCGTGCCTGTAGCATTTCCCCAATCAAAGTCAAAATTGAAAAAGTCACTGCTAAAGCCAAAAACGTCCCGCCCAAAATAGCCGCTCAGGAAAAGACGGTCCTTGTCGCTGAGCTGGAAGTTAACTTTCGCGTTCAGATCGTAGAAGTAATAGTCCGGGATGGGTGAAAAATCTTCGTTGTCTTCATTCGCCCGGTTGACCTGCCGCGTCAGCAGATCCACATAAGTACGCCTGCCGGAAACGATAAAGCTGGATTTATCTTTTTGAATGGGCCCTTCCAGGGTCAGACGGGAAGAGATGAGCCCCAGTCCTCCGGAACCGGCAAATTTCTGATTGTTGCCATCCTTCAATTTGACATCAATGACAGAAGAAAGGCGGCCACCGTATTCTGCCGGGAAGCCGCCCTTATAGATTTTGAGGTCCTTGACTGCATCCGTATTGAAGGTGCTGAAAAAGCCGAAGAGGTGGTTGGCATTGTACACCACCGCCTCATCGAGCACAATGAGGTTTTGATCCTGCGCCCCGCCCCGCACAAACAGCCCGGTACGCCCTTCGCTGCCCGAGGGGATCCCCGGCTTCAGTTGGATCGTTTTTAGGATATCGCTCTCGCCGAGTAGCACCGGTACCAGTTTGGCCTCCCGCGTGGTAATTGCTTCCACGCTCATTTCCGTGGAGTTGATTTGCTCCTGGAAAGAGTTGGCTTTGACTACCACCTCATCCAGCTGTACCCCCGTGGTCAGGTTGATATTAAAGGTGGTATCCTGCAGGGGCAGCAGGCTAAAAGTCTGAGACTGAAAGCCCACATAGCTGAAAACGACTTTCAGGGTATCTCCCGTGGGTACAGAGAGGGAATAGAAACCGTAAGCATTGGAAGAAGTGCCGAGGCCAAGCTCCGGTACTGCAACGGTAGCGCCGATGAGGTCTTCCCCATTCTCTCCATCCTTGATGGTGCCACTTATGGTGACATTCTGTGCCTGTATAAAAAGGGTAAAGAGTAGCCCCGAAAACAGGAGTAGCAATCGTATCATGAAAAAACAATTGTGTAGTTGAAGGTGCAAATGTACGAGCGCGCCAGCGATTGACTTGATTTAATCAACCAACGGAGGTTTAAAACCGGCCATCGCATCATTTTGCTCAACTAAGTAATCCGGTAAGGGCTACCAATTGTTTTGAAGATTACGATAATTTTTGTGCGGGGAGCGACAGCTGTTAATCTTCATCCTCATTCAGCACCTCATCTTCCCCATCGATATCGGCTGGCTTTTGCAGGTCCTTCATCGCATTTTCGTGCAATTCCAGGTACTGTTTCCGGTTGCGGGCAATGTCTATCGCATCATAGACGGCCTGCCGGAAAGAGGCCGGATCGGCTTCGTCTTTGCCTGCAAGGTCGTAAGCCGTACCGTGGTCCGGGGAAGTCCGGATGTGCGTAAGGCCAGCAGTGTAGTTCACCCCTTTACCAAAGGAAAGGGCTTTGAATGGTGTCAGCCCCTGATCGTGGTACATGGCCAGTATACCATCAAATTTGGTGTGGTGGCCGGCACCAAAAAAGCCGTCTGCCGGGAATGGCCCCAGCACCATCATGCCTTTCTTCTTGAGCTCTACGATCGCAGGGCGAATGAAAGTCTCTTCTTCAGAACCGATGACGCCCCCGTCACTTGCGTGCGGGTTGAGGCCCAATACAGCAATTGTCGGGCGCTCTATACCAAAGTCCACGCGAAGGGACTCCTCCATTACCTCCACTTTGCGTTTGACCACATTCTTATCGATGGCATCTGCCACATCTCGTAGCGGCAGGTGGTTGGTCGCTAAGCCAATGCGGAGGCCATCGTTGATCATCAGCATGAGGTGCTCGCCCCGGTCGAGTTCGCGCGCCAGGTATTCGGTATGCCCCGGGAAGGGGAACTGTGCGAGCTTCATCGCTTCCTTGTTGATCGGAGCAGTGACGAGTGCATCAATTTCCCCAGCTTTTAAGGCTTGAACAGCGGCTTCAAGGGAGCGGCCAGCGTACTGCCCGCCCAGTTCTGTGGCTTTGCCCAGAGTGATGTTGACGTTTTCGTTCCAACAGTTCACTACATTGAGCTTCCCCTCCTGTGGCCGGTCGCCCGGGCGGAGGGCATGAAACTCGATATTGCCTTCAATGATGTTCTTATGGTAGGAAACGACCTTGGAAGATCCGTACACCATTGGAGTGCACTGTTTGAACATTTGCCCATTGAGAAAAGTCTTCAGGATTACTTCCAGTCCGATGCCATTGATATCGCCTATACTCAGGCCTATTTTAAGTTTGCTCATTCCTGCAGTTGTGATTTATCCGTGCTGTCTTCGCTCTTCCGCTTCATCGTCGTACCTTTAGGCACAACAGCACAGCGGTGAGGGATTCACTGAGTAGTTTGACGGAAATAAATGATGCAATTTTCTTTTAGGATTCACTAATATTTTCACACAACCTCCCTCTGTCCTGTTGCTTAGAAAATTTTAGCAAATCAAAATTGCATCATTTATTTTTGCTCCGTCCTCAAAATGCAAAAATATAAATTTTATTCACCAATAGCAGCCCTCATTTGAAAGCGAAGAAATCCTACGGCCAACACTTCCTCAACAGCGAGTCTATCGCGGAGCGCATTGCACTAAGCCTGCAGCTGGGTGGCGAAGCGTATAACAAACTGCTGGAAGTGGGCCCGGGGCGGGGCATGCTGACCAAGTACCTGCTGCAGCGCCCGGAGCAGCTTATTGTGGTGGAAGCCGACCGCGACATGGTCCTGTACCTCCATAAACACTACCCGGAACTTAAAGGGCATATTGTAGAGGGCAATTTCCTTCGGGCAGACCTGCCAGCCCTGCAGCAAGAGGATGCGTTTGGGTTGATCGGTAACTTCCCGTACAATATTTCTTCCCAGATCTTATTCAAAATGATCGACAACCGGTCCTACATCCCGGAAATGGTGGGTATGTTCCAAAAGGAAGTGGCCGAACGGGTCGTGGCCGGGCCAGGCAGCAAAACCTATGGCGTGATCAGTGTGCTTGTGCAGGCTTACTACGAAGGCGAGTACCTCTTCTCTGTAGGTAAAGGGAGTTTCACCCCCCCTCCTAAAGTTGAATCTGCAGTGATCCACCTTACCCGCAAAGCGGATCAGGACCTGGGCTGCAATGAGCGCACCTTTCGGATTGTGGTCAAACAGGCATTCAGCCAGCGCCGGAAAATGCTGCGCAACACCATGAAAAGCCTGCTCAAAGGGTCGCCCCTGTTACAGGAGCCTTTGTTTAGTGAGCGCCCGGAGCAATTGGGGCTGGACGATTTTATACAGCTCGCCAAATGGGTGGAAGACTGGCAAAATGCCTAACCCTTTGCAATCCAGTACCAGCAAGGGGTAAAGAGATAAAAGACTAGCAATTAATTCAGCCCGGTCGTACCAGGATTGAACTTTCCGGGCAAAAAAATGATTGACAAGCAAAACAGAACTATAATATGAGCCTTGAAAAGACCATCATGACGGACCTCAAGAACGCCATGAAAGCCAAAGACCAGGCTGCCCTGCGCGGCATCCGGGCCATCAAATCTGCCATCCTGCTGGAAAAGACCAGTGGCTCCGGCAAGGAAATCACAGAAGCAGATGAAATCAAGATGCTGCAAAAACTCGTCAAGCAGCGCAAGGATTCCGAGCAAATCTACCTAAAGGAAGGCCGGGAAGACCTCGCCGCCAAGGAAGCCGAAGAAATTGAAGTCATTCAGCGCTACCTGCCTGAGCAAATGTCAGACGAGGAGCTGGAAAAAGAAGTCAAAGCCATTGTGGAGGAAGTAGGCGCCACGTCTATGAAGGACATGGGCAAAGTCATGGGGCTGGCTTCTCAGCGCTTTGCAGGCCGGGCAGAGGGCAAGGCTATTTCTGCTAAAGTGAAAGCTATTTTGGGGTAAGCCTCGTGTCGATTAATATCGTAAAATCCCCCATTCAGACAAGTGCGCTGAATGGGGGATTTCTAATGTAAAAAAGAGTCTGAAATCAGGCATTTACTTTTCCACAAACTTTTCCACATTTGTTAATTGCTGGTTTTCAGCACTTGATAATCTACAAATAAAACGATGCTTAAAAATATCAATGCGCCGGCCTGATGATACACGCCGAGACCGACCGGAACGGTGCCCACGCAATTGATCAAAGTAAAGATACCGAGGCCTACTTGTATTATCAACATACTTACCAACAGGTATAAACCAGTACGGAAATGCGCCGTGGTTTGTGCTTTCAATCCGCGGTAGGCAAACCACAAAACCAGCGCTGTCAGTACATATGCCGTTGTCCGGTGTAAAATTTGTACTAAAGCCGGCATAAAGAGCGTGGCATCGTAATCCACAAAGTTTTCCACAGTCCAGTTGGAAGCGGCGAGCAAAACCTCTGGCACCGCCACGCCATTCATATCAGGCCAGGTCGGGAAATAGAGCCCGGCTTTCATACCCGACATAATGCCGCCCAGGATGATCTGCACCGCGGCAAGGGCTGTGATGGCGACTGCCCCCTTTTTCAACATTTTATTGTGGATTACTTCCGGATCGGGCTGTATGACCTTTAAAGTGGTCCAAAATAAATAGCTGAACAGGATCAGCGCCAGCGACAAATGCATGGTCAGTTTGTACGCATTGACCCAGGGACGGTCTATAAGCCCGCTGGCGACCATAATCCAGCCGAAAGAGGCCACAAGCGTGGCCAGCAGGAAGACAACGCCCAGGCGTTTTAAAAGCGGTTTGTCGACCATGCCGCGCGCCACAAAGAATCCTAGAGGTATAATAAAGACGAAGCCCATGAGCCGCGCCCACAACCGGTGGATATACTCCCAGAAGTAAATGAACTTAAAGTCGCTCATCGACATCCCTTCATTGATCTTCTGGTACTGCGGGGTGGCGCGGTATTCTGCAAACTCTGCTTCCCAGGCGGCTTCATTCATAGGCGGCAGGGTGCCGGTGACAATTTCCCATTTGGTGATGGACAGGCCGGAGCCAGTCAGGCGGGTGATACCGCCCACGACCACCTGCACGAAGATCATGAACAGCCCGATGCATAGCCAAACCTTTACCGCTGTAGGGTAACCTTTGGTGGTGCCGGGGGAAGTACGCCGGGATGAAGGCGGTGTTGTTACTGCTTCCATTTTCTATTGCTTTATAAAGTAGAGCACTGCGCTCCAAATCGTATTTTCAAATGGGGAACAAATATACATCCAATTGTTTGGCCATGCAGAAGTAAACTAAATGGAAGCTGATCCCCTTTAATAGTTTTTATTATCAATTTTTTTAATCTCTCTTATTATCATCAGTCGTGTGGAAAGGTGGATAAAAATCAATGTAAATTTTAGGTTAATCCATTGTTAACACCAGGCCTGTAAAGTTTACACTTGTTTTGCACATCGCTTACTGCTGAGCTATCAGGATTTTAGGCCACTTGTCCACAACCTGTTCAAAAGGACAGGCCTCAGTAACTTTTATTTCCACACCCCCTTCAGCGGCCTTATTGAAATGTCGAAAACAGATGTGGATATCCCCAAAGCTCCTTTGATATAACGTAAAATTACATATGGCAAATAGCCATTCTTGGCCAGTGTGGGCCATTGGGGTGGTTACTAAGGCCACGGCCCACAATTGATGTGGAAAAGCGTTTTTGTGAACCCTTGGTTTTCTTACCTTTAGGCGGGGCCTGAAAAGCAGGTGTGGAAAACCCTGGAAACAAGGCGGCCCAACGCTGTGTTCCAATAATAATGCCTTGTCCAACGATCTGAAATAGCATAACCGTGTGAGCAGTCGTGGATAAAGCCGGAACACCCTGATTAAGCGTTTTTTACAGCCCCATGCTCCAACCCCATAGCCAACAAAAAGATGCAAACATGTGCGGACGTTTCTCATTTGTGACCTCTCCCGAGAAGCTCAGGCAGCAGCTGGGCGATATTGAGACCGGGCAAAACCTAAAGCTTAGCTTTAACGTAGCCCCAACGCAGCATTCATACGTTTTAACTAATGAGCAGCCTGGCCAACTCAACTACTACCGCTGGGGCCTTATTCCGCATTGGGCAAAGGACAGCAAAAATGCATCTAAGCTGATTAACGCGCGCATGGAGGGCATTGGCGCCAAGCCTTCCTTCCGGGTGCCCATCCGCAAGCGGCGCTGCCTGGTCATTGCGGATAGTTTCTACGAATGGCGTACCGAGGGTAAACAGAAAACGCCCTTCCGTATACTGCCTAAAGATGATAGCCTGCTTGTAATGGCTGGGATATGGGACATCTGGCACGATGGCGACTATCCTGTTAAGACCTTTTCCATCCTTACGGCGCCTCCTAATGCCGAAGTTGCGCCCGTTCACAACCGCATGCCCCTGGTCCTGCCCAAGCCCAAGGATCAGCAGCGCTGGATTTCCGACCTGAGCGTAGAGGAGGTGATGGATATGCTGCAGCCGCCACCGGATGGCCTGCTCAAAAAATATCAGGTATCCGACCGCGTGAACAACGTGCGCAATAATACGCCCGACCTGCATGAGAAGGTTGGGGAACAGGGGCGGTTATTTTAGCGCTTGACCACACACCAATTCAGAACTATCAGTAAGTTAGCCTGTTCAACCACAAACTTGACTTTACTATGCGAATTATTCTGCAACGTGTTAGCGAAGCATCTGTAACGGTAGACGAGAAGATCGTCGGTAAGATTGGTCCAGGGCTGCTCCTGTTTGTGGGCATTGAGGACGAGGATACGGACGAAGACCTGGAGTGGCTCGCCGGTAAGATTGCCAAAATGCGCATCTTCAGCGATGCGGAAGGCAAGATGAACCACTCGGTCAAAGACGTGGACGGCGATATTTTGGCAGTCAGCCAGTTTACCCTGCATGCCAGCGTGAAGAAAGGCAATCGCCCTTCCTTTATGGGAGCGGCACGCCCGGAATATGCCATTCCGATGTATGAGAAGTTTATCAAAATACTGGAAATCACTTCCGGCCGTACGGTGGAGACAGGTGAGTTTGGCGCAGATATGAAGGTGCGCCTGCTCAATGATGGGCCGGTTACCATTTTCTTAGACAGCAAAAACCCTGAATAGCCCTATGCCACAAGAACTGACCCTGCGCGAAGCCCAGGCCACTGTAGACGACTGGATCAAGACCATCGGCGTGCGTTACTACAACGAGCTGACCAATACCGCTGTGCTTATGGAAGAAGTGGGCGAAATGGCCCGGCTGATGGCCCGGTTATACGGCGAACAAAGCTTCAAGCGCCCGGAGGATGCCGAGGCTGCCCCGCAACAACTGGCAGATGAAATGGCGGATGTCCTCTTTGTACTGATCTGCCTTGCGAATCAGACCGGCGTGGACCTCACCGAAGCGCTACACCAGAACCTCGCAAAAAAGACGAAACGAGATGCCGACCGGCACGCGAATAATGAGAAGCTGAGATAAGTGCGTTACTGCTTATCAGGGATCGTAAAGTAAAAGGTGCTGCCCGCTCCGGGTGTAGATTCCACCCAGATATCGCCGTTGTGGAGGTCCACAATTTTTTTGCAGTTGGCCAGCCCGATGCCCGTACCTTCGTAGTCCTGCCGGCTGTGCAGGCGGCTAAAGATTTCGAATATACGTTCCTGATGCTCTTTCGGGATGCCTATGCCATTATCTTTGACTTCAAACAGCCATGCTTTTTCCCGGCGCCGGGCGTTAATTTCTACCTCAGGTATATGGCCTTGCTTCCTGAATTTGATCGCGTTGCTGATCAGGTTCTGGAAAAGCTGCCGGAGTTCCATTGGAAACCCCTGTATGGTAGGCAGATCGGCATATTTTACCACCGCCCCGGACTCCCGGAGTATGGTATCAAAGTCTGAGAGGATTTCTTCTACTATAGCCTGGCAGCTGACCATTTCCTGAGTGCGGTTCCTGCCCAGGCGGCTGAATTCAAGAAGGCCGTCAATGAGTTTGCTCATCCGGACACTACCATCGGTGATAAACTTCAGGTATTCTTTGGCATTATCGTCCAGATGGCTCTGATATTGCCGCAGGAGTAGCCGGCTAAAGCTGCCGATGGTACGTAGAGGTTCTTTCAGGTCATGGGAGGCAATGAAGGCAAAGTTTTCTACTTCGTTGTACTTGTCTTTGAGTGCCCGGTGCTGATCCTTGATGTGTTCCATTTCTTTTTGTTCGGAAACATCAAGGACAATGCCGTACCAGGCAATTACACCATTGGCTTCCTGCTCGGGGCGCATATCAATACGGTGCCATCGGATAATGTCTTCCGTGGTTCGGACCCTATACTCCATGTAAAACTTGGATAGCTTTTCCGATGAAGTCAGGAGGTTGTGGTAAAAAGCACTCAGGTCCTCGTGGTAGATATGGAATAGCAGCTCTTCGAGGTTATTATGTACCTGCTCGATGTTCAAATTAGGAATGAGCCTGCGGGCGCCTTCACTTAGAAAAGGCACAGAAAACTTGCCCTCAGGCGTCATCTGTAATTTCAGGATTGCACCTGGCACATTTTGGGTGAGCTTTTGGAGTTCCTGTTTGCTGTTGATCAGTTTGACCCGCTCCTCTGTATAGGTGAGTATATTGACCAGTACCTGAGCAGAGAGGCGGAGAAACTCCATTTCCTGCTTGTTATAAACGTGGTAGTCTTTTACAGAATCAAAGCCAACGAAACCGGTGCATCGGTCGCCCTGATACATAGGGACTGCCAGCAGGCTTTTTATGCCCTGGGGCTCCAGGACTTCACGAAGCATATTCTGAGGCAGCTCCTGTACATTTGGGATATGCATGACCTCATTGTTAAGGTGTGCGGTCAGCCAGTCCGGGAAAAAGCTCATAGGGACATCCTGTAGGTTGTCAATTTCAGGTTCGATGCCCTCGGCGCACCACTCGTAGGTATTGCTGGTGGTTTGCTTTTTGAAGTCGTAGTCAAAAATATAGACCCGGTCTGCGTTGACAAAGCGCCCGATGGTGCCCAGCGCCTGATTGATGGTCACATCGGCGTCTTCCAGTGGCTGGCTGATGTGTTGTGTGGAAATTTTGCGCAGGGCTTCCTGCATTTGGAGTTGCGCCCGCAGAGCCGCTTCGGCTTCTTTACGATCCGTAATATCGCTTACAAAGACGTACCATTCCACACTGCCGTCCTCATTTTTATGCGGCTGAGCAGTTGTGCTGATCCACTTCATGCCGGAGGGGGTGATCAGTCGCCATTCAAGTTGAAAGGGGGTGAGGTCATCAGCTGAGCGTTGTATGGCTGTTTCCAGCATAACCGTGTCTTCAGGATGAACGGCTTTCCAAATGCCTTCGGTGTTTTTAATGATCTCAGTTTCTCCCGGAATGCCAAACCAGGCTTTTATCTCCGGGCTGAGAAAGGAAAACTCATCGCTGCCATCGGGGTAGAGCCGGTATTTGTAAGATGCCCCGGGCAAATTGGGCAGCAGATGGCTAAGGAAATCGTGCGGCAACTGTTGGTCTTTCCCTTCCGGAACAGCACCCAGATACCGGTGCCCGCCGAGCATTCGCGTACCAAGCCCCTGTTGGTTTTTCAGCACGACACCAAAGCAGCGCATTTTAACCCAGTACCCTTTGTAGTGCCGGTAGCGGACATCTCTTGCAAATTTATAAACAGGGTCTTTCAGCGCTTGTGCTGCATCTGCCAGTACAGTGGGAAGGTCATCGGGGTGGACAAGCTGCTGCCAGGAAGCAGGGGTATGTTCCATGGATTCCGGCGGGTACCCTAAGGTGCGCCAAAATTGGGCATTCATCCATTCTTCTTCCGGTCGCTCCAGGTCCCAGTACCAAATGCCATCTGCTGCCGCTTGCTCAATGAATTGGAATAGCTCAGGGGTATCTGAAAAGTAAGACAGTAGCTCTGTCTCTAAATAATAGCTTTCTCGAGGCATATTTGTAATGGTACAATCAAAGTAAGCAACCGTAAATATAATAAATCCCAGGGTGAAACCCCAATCTATAAAGTGATTTCAAGTCCGTTATTAAGCACGTACATGGTGTTTGGGACCGGTATCGGCGGGCGCTCGTCATACATCAGCTGGAAATAGGTCCGAAACGCCAGTTTTTCACTGATTTTGAAGGTTAAACTTGTTTCGGAGGAGATCCGGAAGTCGCCAAAGTCAGCCAGATTGGGCTGGAAATAGGTGACGTGATTGATGTTGAAGGTCTCTGTGATTTGAAAACCACCGGACAAGTAGGTGCTCAGGCGGTGGTCATACAGGAAGACATTCACGCTCCTCTCTTCCGGCACTTCAAAAACATCCGTGGAGGCTTCGTGCTCATACATATACAGTAGCCCAAAGAACAACTGACTGCTATCCGTGCGCAGCAGTTTCACCCTGGGGCCGGTACCGGTCAGCACCCTTGCATCAATTTGCTGGATTTGGTCGTATTGAAACTGCGTGAAGGCCTCCCAGGTCAGCCAGTCATTGGCGAGGTAGTTGTACCGCAGGTGCCCGAAGGCATTGTTAGCAAAATTGCGGGGCACGCTGCCCGGGTCTTCCACATTTCTGAACTGAGTAAGGTTGTAGGCACCGAGCACCATCCAACGGCTTTTGCCTGTATCGTATTCCATCCTGAGGCGGCTGCCCAGGCTGAGGGTTTGCCCGGCTTTGTTGCGGGTGAGCCCGAAATCCAACCCCGCTTCCGCCAGCCAGCCGTCTTCATTGGTGGAACGGAGCTTTTCGGTATTGACCACCTGGGCAGAAAGGAAGACGGGCATAAACAGTAAAAGGAAAAGGCAGTTTCTCATCAGCAGCAGTTTTCGGGGTCCGGCTGCAAAAGTAAGGAATAGCGTTTACAGTCTGAAACTCCGGTATGGGCGGATACTGGTTATACCAATTCGGCTTGTACTTGTTCAGGTATGCCCTGATTTATCTCTGAAACTCGTTTTGGTGCCTTGCCCGGGATGGAAAAGCTGCTAAATAAGCCATTTCTTGCTGCAGGAGGGGCTAAGAGTGACATGTACAGCTTGCCTATGGTTGTTTTAAGCTTTACTCATAAACGACCAAAAAGGCTCCTTTGCCATTGCGAATATCCACCGCTACATTCGTGTTCGGAAACGTACTATGCCCGTTGGCACCCAGGTAGCGGCCGATCTGGCCGTGGAACTCACACTCGACCCGCACGCAGGCCGCGCAGGGTGCGTTCGGGGAATTCTTCGTATTCGTATTCGTAGTCTTCCACTTTTGTGATGGTCAGGCTACCCGTAGGATTATAAAGATAAGCGCTCTGGGAGGCGAAGATGGTGACCGGGTAACCAATATCCAACCGCATCAGCGCGTTGACCTGATCCGGGCCGCCGCCAAAATCGATTGTGCGACCGGGGTAAAAATAGGCTTTTAGTGCTTCTCGGGTAGGAAGCTGTGCAGGCTGCAGCTCCGGCAGATGAAACTCGAAGCCAAATAGCGGATTCAATTCCGCGCTGTACCCCCGGTTGTAGATGCCTGTGCGCAGGTATAGCTTACCGTCCCTCCTGATAATATTTTGATCACATGCAAAGCGGAAAAGAAGGGTTTGTTCAGCTGNTGGATAGTATAGCTGCATTGTATNTCCGATAGTATAGTTGACTGGCTGAAATGCTGTATGCATGGTATCTTTAGCTTCGAAGCGCATGTAAAAATCCTCACGATCGGTGGGTGGGGTATAGACTTCTAGTGTCTGTTTTTCACAGGCTAGTGCAACAAGAACGATAAGAGGCAGAAGGATGAGATTTTTCATAAAGAGTAATTTTTAAGTTGAACAGATTAAAAAATGCGGGCGCTTAGCCCNANTGAAAAGGAAGTGATCCAGTANCCATTTTCGCCTTTAAATTCCGGCGACCACTGATTGAGCATACCCTGATAGAATCCGGCTTCAGCTGTAAGCCCTTTGATGAGCTGATACTGTACGCCAAGTTGAAGGCCAGCATCCACAGGGCTTAATTGTTTTTCGAGCTTGTCCACCCTATCCGTGATACTGGCTCCGCTATTGACATGATTGCTGATAATATCCACGTTGTTGGAGGAAGGAAAACCAGGTTCCAGAAAAGTAGCCCGGTTTTCAGCAAGCAACGCTGATTCTCCTTTAAATTGAATCCTTTTGGCCAGCCGGAACCCCAGGGAAAAGGACCAGGGAGAGGCAGCTGTATTTAAATGATAAGTGCCATCGAGTGTGAGAAAGGATAGCGCATCGAGCACAGCAGTTTCTACTGTACTGACCACCTGAGTAGGGCCTATGCGCTCTGAATCCTCTATAAAACCAGTACCCAGGCCGGCGTAGTACTGGTAGCCAATTGAAAGGGATAGGTTGCTGCGCTTGCTGATTTCCTTATTGACCCAGATGGCACCACCATTGCCGGTACCCGTATTAAAGGAAGATACAGGCATATTAAATTGCATGCGAATACCTCCGCTAAGCGATTTCTGGCTGTAGGAAAGAGAAGCCCAAAGCAATGTGGCAAGGGTAAATAAAATAGATTTTTTCATAGTTGTTACTGTTTAAAGGCGGCAGTGCACGCCAAGGGTGATGGTCTGGAATTGGTTGAAGTTTTGCCGGGTATTATAGGTGCCGTTTTCCAATACTAAAGCTTCCCTGACTGCGCTGTCTGGAATGCTTGCCTGCGGGGCACCCTGAAACTGCAGCGTACCCATGTTCAATGTTTGCATGGTTTCCAACCCAATAGCTATCGCGAGGCGCTCGGTAGCCCAATAAGTGTAACTTATGCGAAAAGCGTCTACTCTGGCTGTAGCCCAGCCGTAATGGAGTGCCAATGGCTCTTCTGCACCAATCGTTAATTGCTGTCTCAGCGTCTCCATCGTAACCCCAATTCTGTACTCTGCCCCCAGGTCTCCCTGTCCGATCCTTAATTGAAAGCGTGGCCCGATAGTCGTCATCAGATTGGTAAGTTGGGACTGCAGATAAATCGAGTAGTTGCCTTCAAGGATGAGGGTATTTCCCGAGATCAGTGCGCTGCTGGAACGGATGTTTTGATGGCCAACCTCAAGTTGTACACTAAGCCACCGAAAGATGCGGTGCTCCCCCCGAAGTGCAAAAGGGATACGCGATTTGTTGAGCTCATTGTACGTACAGGCCCGGCAGGATGTAGCAGTGTTGAATCCTGTTTCTATACCTATTGTAAATTTGCTGTTGCCCCTCAGTTCGGGCTGTGCGGAAAGGCACAGAGAATACAGGAGCAGCCAGGCTGCAAACATAGTTCGAAGTAAGAACTTCATACGATTAGTATTTTTTAATTACATCAGGAAATAGCGCCTTTCGGTTGCGCTTACGTTCAAAATCGACTTCCAAAGTCGTATCTGCCTGTTCATCCGCTACCGGTAGTGGAACAGGCACCCGTGAGGGTATTGGAGCCACTGTTGGTGGAATAACGCGCCGAATAGGTGGCATGGTCGCTTCCATAGGCAAATTAGACTGTACGGTGAAGGGTTTTGCCGGTAAGAGCAAAAACTCAGGAATCCGGGTTGGAGCTATCCTCTCTTTGGTTTCTTCCTCGTAACTATTCAGCACGCCTGTGTGCTGAGAATTTAAAATAAAGTTATTATTTTTTGGGATGCTTCCAGAACCACTACAACAAGCCATCAAGAGATTGCCCGAAGAAGCCCGAGTGCTCGTCGAGGCTATAGTAGTGTTCTATGACCATCACTATAAATCGAAGATCCAGGAATTAGAAGCCAGGATCAAAGAACTGGAAGATCAGATATCCAAGAACAGCAGAAATAGCAGCAAGCCTCCTTCTTCGGATGAGTTTGACAAGCCTGCCCCCAAAAGCCAGCGCAAAAAGACAGGCCGCAAGGCTGGCGGGCAAAAGGGCCACGAGGGGACTAACCTAAAAATGGTGGATTCCCCAGACGAAAAAGAGCTTCATAAAGTGGAGGTTTGTGCCTGTTGCCAAAAAAGCCTTCGCAGGCAAAAAGCCGATTCCATAGAATGCCGCCAGGTATATGACTTGCCCCCGTTGGAGTTGATCATAACCGAACACCAGGCGGAAGTTAAACGCTGTTCCTGCGGGCATGTCAACCGAGCCGATTTTCCGGCGGGTGTTAACCATTATGTGCAATACGGACCCAACATAAAGAGCCTGTTGGTGTATATGCAAGATTACCAACTGCTGCCTTACGAACGGACCAAAGAGTTTGTCCAGGATATTTTCGGCCATCAGCTCAGTACTGGCACCTTATATAATATCCGTCATACGGCCTTTGGCCAACTGGACACTTTTGAAGAGCGGCTCAAGGCACTGTTGACAACAGCCGTTGTGGCCGGCTTTGATGAAACCGGTATCCGGATAATGGCCCAGCGGCTGTGGCTGCATAGCTGTTCGACTAGCCAGCATGCGTATTATGAGCCTCATGCCAAGCGTGGCCAGGCTGCCATGGATGATATTGGCATTTTGCCCAAGTTCGAAGGCATTGCCATTCATGACTTTTGGAAGAGCTATGACCGCTACGGCCGTGAACACGGCCTGTGCAATGCACACCTGCTAAGAGAACTAACCTTTGTCAAAGAACGCCATAAGCAAGCTTGGGCGGATGAACTTGCAGGCCTGCTCCTCAAAATGAAAGCTACTAAAGAAAGGGCTATTGCCAAAGGCAAGGAGTTCTTGTCCCCGGCAACTTTAAGCCGGTATCGAAGCCTCTATGAAGGCCTGGTACAAAAAGGGCTTAAAGCCAACCCCTACAAACCTCCTCCGAAAAAGAAAAGAGGCCGGGATAAAAAAACGAAGCCTCGAAACCTCATAGAACGCTTTAGAGACTACGCTGACGATATTTTGAGGTTCTTCTACGATTTTAAAGTGCCATTTGACAATAACTTCTCTGAACGGGACATCCGAATGATGAAAGTCAAACAAAAGATCTCGGGTTGTTTCAGAAGTTTTGACGGCGCCAGGTTCTTCGCAAGAATCCGCAGTTTTATCGTCACGGCTCGTAAACAAAATATCAATGTTTTCAAGGCATTGAAGAATTTGTTTATGGATAATTCTATCGTTTTTCAATTAACCAGCACGCAGGCGTGCTGAATAGTTACTTTGTATAAAGCTTTAGCCTTGGAAATCGCCTGCTTTACCTTCGTTATATTCTGGGTTGCTTTTGTCGAATTTGAATTACAATCATCTTCGTCATCATCATCACTATCGTCATCGTCATCATCACTTTGATCATCGCTGTCGCTGTCATCTGAAGAATAACTATCACCTGTGTCGGCAGCATCCTCCCCAGCCTCGTCCGCCAGCTCATCCAGTTGGCCATCCATTTGTGAAAGGGCTTCGCTGCCCAGATCTGCTCCAGCATCCCCACCTTCTTCAGCTGCGCTGAGGACCTCCGGGAATTCAGTAGCGACTTCTGAGCCTGCATCAATAGACATATCTGCCGTCTCTGCAGCTGTTTCAATAGCATCCGCTGCATCCACAGCGTCCAGTCCAGCTTCAGCACCAGTCGTTGCGCAAGCCTCGGCAATAGCACCGGCCTCCACTTCTGCACCAGCACCGGCTGTAGCAACAGTGATGACCAGTCCGGCAATGATCATCAGTGCATCCCCGACAAACTGGAAAACCTCTTTGAATTCATCCCAGTTTCTGATGATGTCTGGCGGAGAATAGGAAACGTCCTTACCTGCTTCCAGCTCACCATCATAGCATAGCGCAGGAATCGCACTATCAAAACAGCCTTCATGATAAGCATAAACCCAAATGGAGCTTGTGCCTTGATTGGTAAACTGGACATTCTGCTGCCCGGTTTGTGCCAGGCTATGGACCGTTAATATCCAGAAGCTTAAAAACGTGAGGAATAGTTTTTTCAAAATCATGCGTATTTGTTATTTGTGGGTTGATAAATAACGTTTTTGGGCGATGGTCATTAGCGGGAAGTCGACATAAAGGCCAATATTGATGCGAACCACATCCATGTCGATACCCTGCACCTGCCGGGCATTGTTCACCAGGCTTGCATTTGCCCCAAGACTTAAAGGGGCATTCTTTAACCCAAAGAAATAGCCAAAACCGGGAGAAAGCGTAGTCTCAAGGTTAATGCGGTCAGGAAACTGCCCGCTACTTATTTCATCAGCATCCCTGACCAGAAATGAGAAGGGAGCTCCGAGGTCTACGATTTGTAGTAAAAAAGTGTGCGCATATTTGCCTGTTCCAATACTTAGTGCAGGCCCGGCAGAAAGTGCAATTGAGGCGTGCCAGCCTTTACTCTTGGAGACTGGGCCAAGGCCTTGCTCCCACCCGCCGTTGATGCCGCCGAAAGCCATGAGCAGAAAGGTCTTTTTATTCTTTCGGAGCGCTGCAAAGTTGGTGTGCGGCAAATAAACCTGCCGAAGCATTTGCTGGAAGGAATGTTCGTCTTTTTCAAGCGCAAGGTTGCCCATGAGCATCAGAAAAGGGTGTTGGTCAAAGGCCAATTCTTCCGCAATCTTTATCAGCCCCTGCCTTTGCACCTTAGGGTTGCCTTGGTTGTAGCGAAAATCTATAATGGCTTGCAGCACGGCTTCAGCATCCAGTTTTTGCACTTCTGTCAAAAAAGCTGTACGAAAGTCCAGATACGCCTGAAGGTAAGATGGAATGCCACGCTGCCATTGCCCTGAGCCTCTCAATTCCAGAATAAACCGGTGATAACTGCGCAACCCGTTTACATAAGCCTCCGGCATCCTCCACAAATGCGTCCCCAAAGGAGCATCCGGGGGAGCAACCAGGCCTGCCCACCAGTGGCAAAGGTTTCTAAGGGTCCCGGTTGCCTGCAACTGCCGTATAGCAACCGGGTGTATCGGTTGACCGGGGCTGAGTCCTATTGCGCTGTTCATGAAGGTGAGCCATTCATTGACCGGAAAAGGGTCAGTGGCAGTACTGTTGGGCAACACCGGAGGGTTGAAATTGCCTTGCTGATAGCGCTCCAGCCAGTACTCCCCTTCTTCAATTACCTGTACAGATTGGCTATCCAGCCGGCCAATTTGCCGCATAGCATAAGGAAAGGTTACATCCAATTGCTCAAAATCGTACTGTAGCCCTGCCTGCAAGTGTTGAAGCGCTATGTAGGGAGGCGTGCCTGCTGCATAATTCCGCACTTGCAGGCTGACCGAGGGAAATAATATTTGTAGTAAGGTATCCTCCTGCTGCAACCGGCTTAGATCAGTTTGCAAAAAGGAAACAGCGCTTTCAATCATCTCCTCTTCCACTACTTCAACCACGACATCCGCTGCTGCTGCCAGTAGAGGCTGATTTGGCGCTGCCCGTGCAATTCCGATTCCTGAAACTATATTCGGTAACGTTAGAGGCTCTACATCCGTTGTTATTACAGAATCAAGGGGAGCCCATCTATCCTTCATAGATAGGGTATCTAACTTTAATATTGTCTGAAGCGCTTTCAACCGCTGTTTGACAGCTACTGTATCGTAGAGGGCATTGGTAATTAGGTATTGAAGTATATGCTGAATCTCAGACCTTGGTAAGTCAGCGCATTCTTTAGATGCTAAACAATTTTCCTATTGCTGAATAATAGTCCGGGTATCTTCACCTAGAAGGGTGATTAGCCCAGCCTGATCGGCTTCTTCCCATACCAATAACTGAAATATTGGACTCTGGTTGGAAATCTGTCCATACAACTGAACACTATAAGACAGCAGCCACACGCTGCCTGCTATCAGATAAAACTTTTTCATGATTGTGCATATTTGTGTTCCCTATTTGCAGGCGAACTCTAAAGCCTTAGCTGTTCCAGTGTCAGTCTAAATTAGTTTAAAACGGTAATGGGAAAGAAGGAAATCGGTTTATTGACCAAGCCGAATTGTGGACAGTGCAGGGGGAGGCTGCTCTGAAATAAACAGATTACCATAAAAATAAGACTTTTCATCGAAGAATGAAACCTTACTGATTAAATAGAATGAATATTTCCTCCACTTGTAAGATAATTCACGGCCCTTATTTGCAAATGTGTTCCTTTAAACTTAATCGCAGTGATGTTGGCGCTGCCATGGTATTATTGCTATCAACAAAAAAGAATGGACACTTCATAAACGGTCAACTTCTACTTCGAACGCTCATACTCCTCCAGGCAGTCATCCAGATCATTGCCCTCCAAATGAATACACTCGCAAAACCTAGACCCGATCGCCTCCTGCCCGGTGTTGGCAAACTGAGCTTTACAATCTTTTAAGGAGTTTCTGGGCATGACTTCATGGCCGAACTCTGCAAAGGCAATGGCTGCCACCATTGTGAAAAATACAAACGCGAAAAACAGGAATGGGAACTTCGTATTGTACTTCGCCGGCTTTGGAAGAATGCCCATCTCTGAAAATTCCTTCAGGGGCAAGAGGTACCTCAACCGGTCATAATGCCAGACGAGGAGGTACAAATTGGCAAGGACCATCAGGGGTGAGGTGACATAGGAACCTTCAAAACGAACGGCATAGGAAAGCAGCCAGATATTCACGATGATGGGAAAGTACAGGAGCGCGCCCAGCGCCACCGTCCTCGGAATGAGCAACAGAATAGCCGCTGCTACCTGCGCAATCCCAATAAAAGTATAGTAGTATCCGGTATGGTGCAGGGCTTCCAGGTAAGCGCCCATGGGATGGAGTTCGGATAGCCCGCTGGCAAAGCGCTCCCCCACGATTTTGGTCATTCCGGCAGCAAAGAAGGCAAAGGCCAGCACCACCCGGCAAAAGACGGAAAAGAGCCAGTACCACCGGTTCTGCCTGGCGCTGAGAAAGTGTTTTTCAAATGTGGATACAGCGTTCAAAAGTTTAGTTTTACCAAAAAAAGGTGCGGCAGGGACAAATACAGCCGATTAAAAGCTGTGAATGTAGCAAAATTTGCTCTTTGTTGTAATTGCATACCAGTTCTGCGCAAGAAGTGTAATCCAAAAAATGAAAATCAAGCAACTATTTGCGAACAATTGCTAAATTTAGCCTCCTAATAAAATGAAGTGATGGAACCAAGTTTCGATATTCGAGGTAATTTGAGACCTTATAAGAGGATAAAGTTAGATGTCCAACATTTTAAATCCGCCTTCATAGATTCATTTGACGAAGACTCGACTAGACACGATTTGTTCGATAGATATTTAGGCTACACTGAGAATTTTAGAAATAAAGTAACCGGCAACTTTACCCAATGGGTCAACGGGAGTTTTGTCACGAACAAGAAGAACCCGAATGATATAGACTTCGTCAACCTGGTGAATTTTTCAGTGGTCGAAGAAAAAGAGGATCTTATCCGAAGAGAATTTATCAGGAATGATGCCCTGAAAAAGTACGGATTAGATGCATTCCTGTTGATTGTCTACCCGGAAGATCATAAATTGAGCATCTATACAAAATCTGATATCCTGTATTGGAACGACTGGTTTACGAAGAGCCGAAAAGACAAAAGTGGGAAGAGGTATCCAAAAGGGTATGTTGAACTTGAATTCAGAGAAAACGATTAGAGTAGATGGAAAATGTAGAAATCAAAGACGAAAGAATAGCGAGAGTATCCGATTTATTAGAGCAAATTAAGTCGGTTGACGAGATCATCTCCTTGCATGAAGAAAAAGAAGATCAGGAAGATTTGATGCTAATTCAGTACAAGTACCGGAGAGCACAATTTTTAGGGGAACTGAAAGACAAGCTCCAAGAGCTTAATATAACCCCTACCGATTTAGTTGCTGCATGAGATTTGGGTGAAATATAATAAAGATGAGCTTTGCGCGGAGCAATGTGTTCAAAATCTTTATTTTAACAAGGCTAACCAATGCAGCCTAACTAAGCCAGGTTGCTTAAAATTTCCATGAATCTAGCAAATTCCCATCTTTGTCATACTGCTCCGTCAATTCCGGCATGGCATGCCCACACCGGTTCATTAGCGCTTGCTGTCCGGTGGGATAGTACAATTTCCTGTACTCGCCGTTTGTTTCGTACTCCGTCCAAATGCCAGTCCGGTAGCCCATCCAATAGGTTCCTTCTGCTAGTTTTTCACCGGTCTTGTAGTGGTGCTGCACGAAGGGGCCGTTCAAAAAACCGTTAACGAGATAAGTGCTATTACCTGGGTCACTTACGGTGTAGGCTCTTGACTGGACATACCGCAATTTCCTGCTGAGGGTGCCATCTGTATTGAAGAAAATGCTGGTCCCGGACAGGCGCCCGTGCTTGTAATGCTCCATGCTTTTTATGGTGCCGGACTGGGCAAAAACCGTTTTCCAGCCATGCTGCAGGTTGTTGGCATAGGGTGTGTATTCAAAGCCGCCTGTTCTGTAAAAGCGGGTCTTGGAAAGCCAATTTCCATCGGAGCTGTACACTTCTTCATGCTCCAGCTGCCCATTATAGAAGTATTGCCAAACCCCTTGCCTCTTGCCATCCGTGATAGTGCCGCTCAGCCTAACCTGCCCTGCCTCATCATAAATTTGAAGGGCTGAGGTATCAGAGGGGATATCCGGATAGGGTTTGGTGGCCACGATCGCCCCTTCCTTGTTAAAAAAAGTCCACGTCCCCACTCTCATGCCCCGGAAATAAGCACCCTCTGCCAATGGGCTATAGCTGCTGGAGTCTCTGCCTGATTTAAGGAGGTAGTACCCGTGCCTGAACCGGATGGGGTAAAGTGGGGGCTCGCTGTCATACCACAGCTCAACCTGTGCAATGTGCTTGCGTTTTTGCCCAAGGGAATCTATAAATGCTGCAACCATAGTTCTCCTCTCATCACTGTTGTACGCATACCTGACCTGCCCTTCCACTTCATGCATTTCTTTTAGCAAAAGCCGGCCACCGTGGTACACTTTGCGCTCGGTAACGAAGTTGTCTTCTTCCGCTTCACGATAAATGCGATATTCGCCATGAAGCGCCCCCTTCCGGTAAGCAATTTCACTTCTCTTGATCTCCTTTTCGAAATAGTCACGCCTGCTGTAGTGCACCCATTCGCCATGAGGCGCTCCCGCCAAAAAGTGCCCTTTGGCAACAAGCCTGCCATCACCGGTGAAGTTTTTGCTTCCCGAAAATTTGTTTTCCCATACCGATTCGTAAGCCTCCAATACGTCAAGATAAGTGTTGCCTAACGGGCTGATGGACCGGGAACAGGCCTGATTGTTCCCTGCTTTAATCCGTGCCGACAAAAAATCGTAAACTGTTGCCCCATAGTGCAAGCTATCCTTTGTCGTACTGAAAATCAGCCACACTTCGCCCGGATATAACTTTTGTCCGCCTGCTGTGGTGCCCCCTCCCGTATTTAAAAAAATGGTATCCGCCGGGCTGCCTCTAAATCTTCTTTTCACCACAGCAACGCTCTCGAAGCTATGCCCTCTTTTGTAAGTCTCCAGCACCTCGCAAGTGAAGATATGATGGTTTTGGGGGTCGTGGTTAAGCAATTCCGTAATGGAGAAATATTCCCCGGCGCATGAGCCGGGCAGGCTTACCGGATTGGCAAGGAGGATAATCGCCAGTATGGCTTGTGAAAGCTTCATTTATACGGTATTGACTGGAGGTTGCTGCACCTCAGGTGTTAAGATACAAAACCCCTTCATGATTCATAAAGGTGCTGTCCCTCCGGTTCAGGTCCAATCGCCCTCCATCGAAATTCGTAACAGGCCGCCCCATTGCCTGGAAAATACAGGCCGTAGCCGCAAAGTCCCAAATGCTTCCGCCGCCTTGCTCCTTTTTGGGGAACTTGAGCATACAGGCCGGCCCATTTTCAAGCACGCGTATGGCATTCAGCACAGCACCTCCGCCGGAGATTTCCTGCACACCGCTTAACCCGGATTTTTCCACCTGCTGCTGCAAAAGCTGCCGGATTTCGGCTGCCCGGGGCGTGTCCTTCAGTGGGCGGTCGGTCACGTAGGCCAGGTGGTCATTGGTGTTTTGGATGGCCCAGGGCGTGTTGTTTTTCCAGGCCCCTTCGCCCCGTATGGCGTGGTAGAGGGTATTGGTGCTGGGGTCAACCACCACACCAATATGGGGCGTCCCGTCTTTGGCAACCAAAGCAATGGATACGGAAAAACCGGGTTGCTTTCGGATAAAAGGCAGCGTGCCGTCCATGGGGTCAACGCACCAGAAAAAGTCTTTTTCAAACCGGCTCCCATCGTCTTCGGTCTCTTCGGATAAAAGCGCCAGGCCAAATGCCTCGCAAGTGGGCAGGAGGTCGGAAAGAATAACAGCTTCAGCCGCTTTGTCTACCGCGGTGACGACCTGCGAGGCATAACTCCCGCCCGCCTGCTTTTCCTCTACCACCACTGTTTCGCCAATTGCCTTTTGGATGACCTGCCCGGCGGCGAGTGCAGCCTCCGCGGCGACTTGAGTAAGCTGAGAAATGTTCATGGCGTAAGGCTTTTAATCACTGCTGCGGTGACGCGCTCGCTGTAGCTGTTGATTTTCCAGTGGCCAGGGCTCCACCCTTTCAGAAAACGGTGGAAATCTGCCCAGGCAACCCGGTATAAAGACCGCCACTCTTTTTCCAGTGTGTCATTGGGCTGTTCGAGTGCAGCTTGCAAATGGGCGAAGTACGTATCCAGGATTTGCCCCTCCAGGCGCTCGCATTCACGTTCGTCCAGGCAGCTGCCGATGAAGTACGCTACGTCTTTCATCCCGCATCCACCGCCCACGTATTGGAAATCCACCCCCGCGACGCGCCCGTCCTGTGAAAAGCAAAAGTTGGCCAGCTTCGCATCCCCGTGCACGAAGGTTTTGAACTGGCAGGTATTTAGCTTTTCGTCGATGAGGGGAGCGGCTTCTTTCAGCGCCTGATTGTCCAGTACTTCCAGTTCGTGGGGGCGGGTGGCCAGGTGCCAGTAGGTGCCGGTTTCCCAAAGCCCGTCCGGTACTTTTCCCATATAGCTGGCATGGAATTGGGCCAGCCATTGCAGGCAGGCATTGATTTCCTCCCACGAGACGGCTTGTTTGCGCAGGGCATACCCGGCTTCGTCCAGGTCTTCGAGCACCATCAGGACTTCATCGCCCCGCCTGACAACCGTAAGGCATTGGGGAAGGCGGGCCGCACTGTGCTCACTGTAGGTGTCGTACCAATGGGTTTCCACCTTATAGGATTTCACTTTGCGTTGGTGCCCCAAATCAGTATTCCACCCCCGGGGATGGTTTTGCTGCGCTGGGAGTTGGACATGCTTGACAACGACACTTTTAACGGCCGCATCGGCTAATTTAATGCGTAGAATTTTACCGTACCCGCTCCATAAGGCTTGCAGGGTTTCCTGCTCCTTTAATGCCGATGCACCGGTCTTTTGCTGAATGATTGATAGAAAGTAGGGATCCATAGAGCGGTAATATAAAGAGGATGCTACAAATGAACTTTACCCTGCGTAAGGAAACCTGCTTTTCTAACCGCATAGCATTTGGTGGAGCAGCCCATGCACAATTAAAATAGGGTGTTAACCCCGCTCATGTATGGTCCCCGACCGGTGCTTCAGGAAGCCCCCCTGCCGCCTGCTAAAGTACGCCCGGATTTCCGCCAGCACGGACAGCGCAATTTCTTCCGGCGACAGCGCCCCGATGTCCAGGCCTACCGGGCTGTGGAGGCGTTCCTCATCGGGTTCGGAAAGTGTGATGCCCTCTTCCGCCAGTTCATCCAGCATTTTGTTGGTCCGCTTGCGGGGGCCGAGCATACCGATGTAGGGCACCTCCGTTTGCAGCAGCCGCCGAAGGTTGTTCAGGTCGGTTTTGTAATCGTGCGCCATGAGGATGCAGGCCGTGTATTCGTCCACTTCCACCGGGTCCTCCTTGGCTTTGACTTCGTCGGCCTGTTGAAAGACGGAGCGGCTTAGCTTGTGCGGATTGGCATAGACCGTCACGTGGCGACCCAGGTCTTTGGCGAGTTGGGCCATGGGGAAAACATCGTAATTGCCGCCAAAGAGTAGCAGGCGGATCGTAGGCGTCAGGAATTCAATGAATGCGCTGACGGAGCCACCATTCTCCAACTCATAATGCCCGGTGACGGACTTTTGCCGGCCCAGGGCGGTTTCCACATCTGCCTGTAAGGCGTTTACAGGAGCGCCTTCCGGCAAAACCGCTTTTAGTTGTTCAGCGCTTTCGTACCGGAACATCCGGCCCGGGTACAAAGCCTCCGGTCCCTCCTCATTATGAGAAATCGTGATCAGAATATTCGGCTGCCGCTCGTCTGTGCAACGCCGCAGCACCTCCAGTGCGTTATCCGGCTCGTCTTTGAGCGGGGCGATGAGTACATCAATGATCCCGTTGCAGCCCAGCCCCACCCCAATCGACTGCGCGTCATCATCGGTGGTATCGTAGGTGACCAGAGAGGGTTTATCCTGAAACATCGCCAGTTGAGCTTTGCGCAAAGCGTCCCCCTCCAGGCAGCCTCCGCTGATGCCTCCAATCCAGTTGCCATCTTCCATGACCAGCATTCGGGCACCGGCACGGCGGTAGGAAGAGCCCTCCACCCGGACGACCGTAGCCAGGGCCAGCTTTTGGTTGGGGTCCAGTTCGTCATAGGTTTTGATAATTGACTTGATTTCTTTCATAGCGGAAATGCGGCACAGTTTTAAGGTTCATAAATGCTAACAAATCAGCATTGTACTTAGGTTTTTCTTGTGTAAATTTTAAGTGGTGTACAAAAAACCAATTTTTATTCTTAGTTATTTGCTAAAATAGTACTTAAATTTATAACTTTAGAGTCCTTGTAAAAGGATGAACCGATAAATGACAAACGACAAACGACAAACGACAAACACACCCATGCATCTTAAAGGATCACACCAATTCAATGCGCCTGCTCACCAAATTTTCAAAATGCTGATGGACGCGGACACGCTTGCGCGGATCACGCCGGGCGTTTCTGAGCTCGAAGCAACCGGGCAGGATACTTACAAGGCGATCGCCAACGTCAAAATGGGCCCTGTTAGCGGTTCCTTTTCAGGTAACCTGGAAGTAGCCGAAAAGCACGAGCCGGAAAGCTTCGTCCTCAAGATTCAGCAAAACAGCAAAATCGGTAACGTCGCCGCAGATGTGAAAATCGACTTGGAAGAGACCAGTTCGGAAACGACCCGGCTTTCTTTTGATGGCAAGGCCCGCCTGTCCGGTCTGCTCGCCCGCACCGGGCAGCGCGTCCTCTCCGGCGTAGCCAATACCTTGAGCAAACAATTTTTCAAAGCACTGGAGGAAGAGCTGGAAAACCCGGCCCATTAGCCTGCCTGATGGCACACAAGCTCTGAACCACCGGATATATTTCCAATTGATCAAAAACTCAGAATACCCTATGCCGACTAAAATCACCATGACCGTCAATGGGCAGTCTGTTACGAAGGAAGTAGAAGCACGTACTCTTTTGGTGCACTTCCTCCGCGACAACCTGCAGTTGACCGGTACCCACGTGGGTTGCGATACCAGCAACTGCGGGGCCTGTACGATCCTCGTTGATGGCAATGCTGTCAAATCCTGCACCATGCTTGCCGTTCAGGCAAATGGCTCAGAAGTGACGACCATCGAAGGGCTTTCGCAAAATGGCGAAATGCACCCGCTTCAGGAAGGCTTCCGTGAAGAACATGGCTTGCAGTGTGGCTTCTGCACGCCGGGCATGATCATGGCTGCTGTCGATTTACTGGACCGCAACCCTGATCCTTCCGAGCAGGAAATCCGCGAAGGGCTGGAGGGCAACTTCTGCCGCTGCACTGGCTATCACAATATCGTACGCTCCATTCAGTATGCTGCCAAAAAAATTAACGAACCGAAAAAAGCTGTCGCATCATGACCAATTATATAGGCAAGGCCGTCAAGCGCGTAGAGGATAAGCGTTTCCTCACGGGCAAAGGCCGCTACACCGATGATATTGTGCTGCCGGGCATGCTGTACGCTTATATTGTACGCAGCCCCTACGCACACGCCAAAATTAATAATATAGACACGAGCCGGGCTGAAAAGATGGACGGTGTCGTCAAAATTTATACCGGAAAAGATATTGCCGAGTCCGGCATCAATGGCATCCCAACCGGCTGGCAGGTCAATTTCAAAAATGGCGATACCATGAAGGAGCCGCCCCATCCCCTACTGGTTGCCGACAAGGCCCGGTATATGGGCGACGGCGTGGCTGTGGTGATCGCAGAAAGCAGAGAAGAAGCCCGGGATGCTGCTGACGAAATCGATATCGACTGGGAAGAGCTTCCCGCTGTAGCCAATGCCAAAAAGGCTACTGAGGACGGCGCCCCTCTCGTACACGACGAAGCGCCCAACAACAAGTGCTTCGACTGGGAACTGGGCAACCCTAAGGAAGAGGTCGATAAGGCAATGAATCAGGCGCATCATATCACCACCCTTGAGTTCACCAATCAGCGGGTGATCCCGAATGCGATGGAAACACGTGCTGCTATCGGGCAGTACGAAGAAGCCACCGGAAAGTATACGCTGTATACCACCTCACAAAACCCACACCTGACCCGGCTGTTGCTTTGTGCTTTCGTGCTGGGCATCCCCGAGCACCGCGTCCGCGTGGTGGCACCGGATGTAGGCGGCGGCTTTGGCAGCAAAATCTTCCACTACGCCGAGGAGGCACTCATGATCTGGTGCTCCGAGCGGTTGAAGCGCCCGGTAAAGTGGACTTCCGACCGCAGCGAAGCGTTCATGACGGATGCGCACGGGCGCGACCATATTTCCAAAGCCGAAATGGGCTTCGATAAAGAGGGTAATGTGTTGGCGTTGCGGGTCAAAACCCACGCTAATCTGGGCGCCTACCTGTCCACTTTCGCACCTTGTGTGCCTACCTGGCTGCACGGCACCCTCTTGCAGGGGCTGTATGTCACTCCCAAAATCAATGTGGACGTAACCGGTGTCTTTACCAACACTGTAATGGTAGACGCCTACCGGGGCGCCGGCCGGCCGGAAGCAACCTACCTGCTGGAGCGCCTGATGGATACGGCTGCTTTGGAAATGGATATGGACCCGGCCGAACTCCGCCTGAAGAACTTTATCCCTCCCTTTGACGGGGTGGAACAGCCGGGCTATCAGACTCAGGTCGCCCTGCAATACGATAGCGGTAATTACCATGCGGTGCTTAAGCGTGCCCTGGAGATGGTCGGTTACGAAAAATTCCGCAAGGAGCAGGCGGAAGCCCGCAAGGAAGGCAAGCTGCTGGGCATTGGTTTTTCCACCTATATTGAAGCCTGCGGTATTGCGCCATCGGCAGTGGTTGGAGCACTCGGTGCCCGGGCCGGCTTATATGAAGTCGGTCAGGTAAGGGTGCAGCCAACCGGAAAAGTCAGTGTGTTTACCGGAGCTCATTCCCACGGGCAGGGGCATGAAACGACCTTCGCACAAGTGGTGGCTGACCGCCTGGGCATTCCGCTGGATGACGTGGAAATTATCCATGGCGATTCCGATTCGGTCGCCTTCGGTATGGGCACCTACGGGTCACGTAGCCTGGCAGTAGGTGGCAGTGCCATCGTGAAGAGCCTGGATAAGATCATCGAGAAAGGCGCCAAGATAGCCGCCCACAAACTGGAGGCTTCCGAGGAAGACCTGGAATTTGCAGAAGGCAAATGGACAGTAAAAGGAACTGACAAGAGCATTGCCTTTGGGGATGTAGCCCTGACCGCTTACGTGCCTCACGACTATCCGGAAGGGGTAGAGCCGGGCATGGACTTCTCCAGCTTCTATGATCCGGCCAACTTTACCTATCCTTACGGTGCCCACGTTGCGATTGTAGAGGTCGACAAGGATACCGGCCATACGAAGCTCAAGCGTTTTATTGCGGTGGATGATGTAGGTAACGTTATCAACCCTATGATCGTGGATGGGCAAATACACGGCGGGCTGGCGCAGGGCATCGGACAGGCCCTCTTCGAAGGCGCGATGTACGACGAAGACGGACAGCTCATCAATGGCTCCTATATGGACTACACTATGCCACGGGCGGATGACCTGCCAAGTTTTGAGATCGACCGTACGGTGACGCCTTGCCCACACAACCCACTGGGTGTGAAAGGAGCTGGGGAAGCAGGCTGTATCGGGTCCACACCGGCGGTAGTTAATGCCGTGATGGATGCCCTCCGACCCTTCGGTATCAAGAAAGACCTGGAGATGCCTCTGACGCCCGAGCGCGTGTGGCGGCATATGCAGCGTTAATCTATACGCAATACGAAGTGGTTTGCAACATCGGCCCGTGACGAAGCATAGCTTGTCAGGGCAGGCGCAAGCCACTTCTCAGCGTGAATGCTGACATTCAGTAGGTTTGCTGTGGCAAACCACTTAATCGTCAGTATATTGTCAGACTTTCAAACTCAACAACAATCATGGTTACCAATAAATTTGATTACATCCGCGCCGAGTCCGTTGACGACGCCATCACCCTGATGGTCAAGCACGGCATGGATGCCAAACTGCTGGCAGGGGGGCACAGCCTCATTCCTGCCATGAAGCTGCGGCTCAATGCGCCCGGCGTACTTATCGATATCCGCAAAATCCAGGAGCTGCGCTACATTAAAAAGGATGGCAATAAGCTGGTCATAGGTGCCGGTGCCACCCACCACGATGTGGCGACTTCCGAACTGGCGCACCAAACCTACAGTATGCTGCCGGAAGCGGCCGACCTTATCGGTGATCAGCAGGTGCGCAATATGGGGACGATTGGCGGCAGCCTCGCCCACGCGGACCCTGCCGCCGACTGGCCCGGGGTGATGATCGCTGCCGGGGCTTCCATCCACCTCAAAGGGCCGGATGGAGAGCGCAGTGTGCCCGCTGAGGACTTCTTCACCGGCTTCTACATGACCGAACTGCAGGAGAATGAGCTGCTGACGGCAATCAGTATTCCTTTGCCGCCGGAAGGTACCCGCAGCGCCTATCAGAAGTTTATGCAGCCGGCCTCCCGTTTTGCGATTGTTGGTGCGGCTGCCGCAGTGACTGTTAAAGGTGGGAAGATAGAGCGCGTCAAGGTCGGCATCAACGGCCTGGCGGATGCCGCTTTTGCAGCCGGCAATATCGAGAAAGCCCTGGTGGGCAAGGAGCCCACGGAAGCCAATATCGATGCTGCTGTGGAAGGCACCGGAGCGGATGCAATGGTCATGGCAGACCACTTTGCCTCCGAAGAATATCGTTTACATTTGGCGAAAGTCTATGCCAAACGGGCACTGATGGCCGCTACGCAATAGCCACTTTTCAGAGTAGTGTATGAAACTTGAATGATTGGAGACTGCCGGGTGGTGATGCCGCCCGGCAGTACTATTTAACTGAACCTTTCCACGCCGTTATGATCAAAAACGAGGGCTTACAGCACATTCAGCAAATGCTTTACGAGCAGGGTTACATCACGGAGCCCTCTATCGTCATGTCTGTTTTTCTGGCCAAGGAACTGCGCAAGCCACTCCTGATTGAAGGGCCGGCGGGCGTAGGCAAAACGGAAATCGCTAAAGTGATGAGCCGGGCGCTGAATACCGACCTCATTCGTTTGCAGTGCTACGAAGGGCTCGATGCCACCCACGCCATCTACGAATGGAACTATCAGCAGCAGTTGCTACCTCAAAATGGATGAGCAGAGCGGCAAAACGCTGGAGGAAAAAGAACGCGATATCTTCAGCGAACGCTTTCTGCTCAAGCGCCCCCTGCTGCAGGCCATTACCCACCACAAAGCGCCGGTTTTGCTGATTGATGAGATTGACCGGGCCGATGAAGAGTTTGAAAGCTTTCTGCTCGAAGTCCTCTCCGACTGGCAGATCAGCATCCCGGAAATCGGGACCATCAAAGCCAGCCATATCCCGCAGGTGATCGTTACCAGCAACCGNGTGCGGGAGCTTTCGGAAGCCCTGCGCCGCCGCTGCCTTTACCTCTACATTTCCTATCCGGAGTTTGAAAAAGAACTACAGATTGTGCGCAGTAAAGTACCGGGCATAGATGAGGACCTGAGCCGGCAGATCTGCACCTTTATGCAGGAAGTCCGACAAATGCGCCTGGAGAAAGTGCCCGGCATCGCTGAAACGCTGGACTGGGCTATGGCCCTCTCTGCCCTCCACATTGACCACCTCGATAAAAGCATTGTGGAGTCCACTCTGGGTATTGTCCTCAAAGACTGGCAGGACATCCGGCATACGCAGGATTCCCTCTCGGAGTTGTTTGAGAAGGTGGGAGCGATTTCGAAGCTGGAAGATTTGTAAGCGGCGTGGCATTTTCGCTAGGGTAAGACTGTCCGGTTGGTTATGGAGTGGTGGTTCCAAAAGGTATCGGTAATAAAAAGGCTACTGTACCGTTTATTCTACGGTATTAGGCGAGGCCGACCGCAAAAAGCAGGAAAATAAGCCACCCCGCGTCCGATGCCAGGCAATTCTTGGTATTTAGATCGGCGAGGTCGTCGCAGAACGCACAAAAATTGTATTTTAGCCCAAAATCAAATTAGTTATGAAATATATCGTTGTTATCGCACTCTTATTGGGCGCATCCATCCACCTTCAGGCACAGGCTGTCGACAAAGCCCAGGTGAATGCGGCAGCGGAAGCCCTGATCGATACCTATCAGCTGACAGAAGCACAGGAGGTCGGGGCGTATACTATTGCAGAACGACGCCTTCGGAATCAATCGGAAATTGCCCACCTTGCCTCATCCGATCAAAAGCTTTACCTGCAAAAGAAAAATGCGATCCGGGAAGGAGAAATCATCTCGCTCAAGCGGCTGCTCAATCAGGAACAACTCCCTATTCTGAGGGAACAGATGGTCGAACGTCGAAAAAAAGAATCAGAGCTGATTAAACAAATGAAAGCCCGGGGCGCCACACGTGAGGAAATACAACTTGCAGTCTGGGAAATGGAATAAAAAATAAGCGGTTCGTCAAGGGCCGCTTTTTTTATTTGCGAACAACTATTCTTCGTATTTTGATGTAATATTAGCGGTGCCGTAAAATATATGTATCATCAAACAGGGTCTTTCCAACATAATCCCTGATTTCAGCATCCACTTCGGCAGAATACCTACGAACAGGATTTGCTGTCTTGTGTTTTACCTCTACGGCTACCTTTTTACATGACACCATAATAACTATAAAGCATTAATGGATCCTTTAAAAACGAAATTCAACGAAAAAGCGACCGCACTGCGGACTGAAATTCGGGCTATACTCAAAGAGCATGGCAACAAGAAATTTGATGAAGTCACCCTGAAACAGATTTATGGTGGTGCCCGTGGCATCAAAACCATGATTTGGGAAACCTCACAGCTTGACCCCATTGAGGGGATCAGGTTCCGGGGCTATTCCATTCCTGAGCTCCGGGAAGTACTGCCAAAGGGCCCGGACGGCAAAGAGCCTCGTCCTGAAGGCTTGTTCTGGCTGATGCTGGTGGGTGAAATCCCAACGGAGCAGGAAGTGAAGTGGCTGACAGAGCAGTGGCTGACCCGTAGCCATGTGCCGGAGCACACCTTTAAGGTGCTGGACAGCTTACCTGTGAATACCCACCCAATGACGCAGTTTTCTCTCGCTATTGCTTCCATGCAAACTGAGAGCTGCTTCGCCCGCCGCTACGATGAGGGCATCGATAAAGCAGACTATTGGGATCCGACTTATGAAGATACGATGAACCTCATCGCCCGGTTGCCACGTATCGCAGCTTACATCTACCGCCGTACGTACCACAATGGAGATCACATCTCCCCTGATGTCTCTCAGGACTGGTCCGGCAACTTTGCCCACATGCTGGGTATTGAGGGGGATGACTTCAAGAACCTGATGCGGCTTTACCTGACGATCCACGCTGATCACGAAGGTGGAAATGCTTCCGCGCACGCCACGCATCTGGTAGGGTCCACCCTTAGCGATGCTTACTACTCTCTAGCTGGAGGTATGAATGCCCTGGCTGGCCCACTCCATGGCCTGGCGAATCAGGAAGTCATCCGCTGGATTTTCAAAATGCTGGACGCTCTGGGAACCAAGTCGCCTTCCAAAGAGCAGATTGCCGACTATGTGAACAGCACGCTGTCTGCCGGACAGGTCATTCCGGGTTACGGCCACGCGGTTTTGCGGCAGCCTGACCCCCGCTTCATGGCGCAGAAGCGCTTTGCGGAAGAATACATTAAGGACGATGAAGTGGTCAAGGTGGTTTGGAAAATATTCGATGTAGTGCCGCCAATCCTGGAAAGCCTGGGCAAAGTGAAGAACCCATGGCCTAACGTGGATGCCCACTCAGGTGCACTGCTGGTGCATTACGGGCTGAAGGAATACAGCTTCTATACCGTACTGTTCGGTGTGTCTCGCGCATTGGGTGTACTTTCTGCCCTATGCTGGTCACGCGCGCTGGGCTTCCCGCTGGAACGGCCAAAATCCGTTACCACGGAATGGGTGAAAAGCACCCTTGCAAAAATGGAGCAGGAAGCTTAACCGACTTAAAAAAGGCAGTTGTCTACCAAGGCAGCTGCCTTTTTTCCTCCCTGCGGTCTGTCTCTGTTCAAACTTCCCGTCTATAAAATCCTTTATTCCTAAAATTCCTTTATTTTTGACCGCGCCGGGCATTCCCCCTACCGCTAAGTAGGTTCAGCCTGGCAACAGAAAACGAAAATAACTCTAAGAAATATGGAATTTCCTGATACGCTCAAGTATACGAATGAGCACGAATGGGTCCGCGTAGAAGAAGGCAACATCGCTTATGTTGGCATTACAGATTTTGCGCAGGGCGAACTGGACGAGCTGGTCTACGTTGAAGTAGAAACGGTCGATGAAACCCTGGATAAGGACGAAGTCTTCGGAACCGTGGAAGCCGTAAAAACAACGTCCGAGCTCTTTATGCCGGTTTCTGGCAAAATACTGGAATTCAATCCTCAGATTGATGAAGCAGATGGGGATAACCCTACGCTAGTCAATGAAGACCCCTACGGAGAAGGCTGGATCGTTAAGATTGAAATGACCAACCCTGCTGAACTCGAAGAACTGATGGATGCAGAAGCTTATAAAAAGCTGGTCAGCTAAAAAAAAGTAATTTTATTTCCCCATCACACACCAAAAACTCAAAGCGCTGCATCTACCCAATAAAGACAACAACAAAACGATGTTGTTACCTGCCCTCGTTTGGGCAGGAGCGCTTATTTTTTTCTCAACCGGAGGGCAAGTCTCTCCACCGAAGTTAACCTCACTACTGGAGCCCGATAAGCTCGCGCACGCTGCCGCCTATTTTATACTGGCGAGCCTGCTTGCTTTCGGATTCGCCCGGTCTGGAATGAGGGGGCTGCAAAAGCACCCCGTTCTTTGGGCCATTGTGATCAGCAGCCTGTTCGGTTTTGCGTTAGAAATCGTACAATATTTGTTTTTCCCGGGGCGTCTTTTTGAGCTTTACGATATTCTTGCTAATATTATCGGCTCCGTAGGATGTGTATTATTGTCTAGTTTTTTGATAAAATAAACCTTGTCAGTATGGATGTTTCAATTACTGGTGGGGGATTAGCCACCGCGCTGGCGTTAATCACTGTTGGTATCGTTGCATTTATTGTAGTGATGCGCAGTATCTACTCCAAGCGTGCGAAAGAAGGATTACAGCAATCTGACTCCGGCTCATCGCTTACCTCCAGAACCAAGTACGCTGGTGCTGATGCTTTTAAGTACAGCGGTACATACTTCAACCTCGGCCTCGCCCTTGCAGTGGGCCTCACTGTGCTTGCCTTCGGCTGGACACAGTACGAAGAGGAGATTTATATTCCGGATGATGCGCTTGAGCTGCCGGATGAAATTGAGGTAGAACCCCCACGTACGGCTGAACCGCCACCCCCGCCGCCACCACCACCACCACCCGTGATCGAAGAGGTGCCGGATGAAGAAATTCTCGAAGATGAAGAAGTCACGTTCGAGGACCAGTCAATCGATGATCAGACGATCGTAGAGGCGCCTATTGTTGATGACGCGCCACCGCCACCCCCACCACCCCCACCCC
>PR_CR_10_Liq_2_inCRDRAFT_1000002_pt1 | contig 99209 bp, 144 predicted proteins | sample PRCRCaboRojoPR_FD_10245 | JGI IMG/M metagenome (IMG submission 10245) | reverse complement strand
AATAGGAGATATATTATGGATATCCAAGCCGCAACCGAATTCGCTCGTAAAATGCGTGGACTGGCTCGTCGCGCTGACAACTTTGGTTATGATCGTCAGGCAGTTCTCGAAGAGATCATCAACATTGCCGAAAACTACGAAGAAGTAGCCGAGCGTATTGAGATGAATATGATCGTACAAATGCAACGCGACTGGGTGGAGGCTAACTAATGATTAAAGAAATCAACTCAGATACCTATGCTGAGCGTATTATTGGTATGATGGCTGACTATAAAGCTACCATGTTTGATGCACTTTTGTGGGATTTTGAATCATTTTGTGGTTTACATGGTGCAGAAGCGATTTATAATGTAGATGGTATGAAGGCCCTTGAGCGAAAGTTTCGCGTATACCTTGTAAAAAATGGTATTGAAAGTTCAAAAGACGAAGACTTCTACACCGATATATTCATGGGTCGCAGCAACAATATGGAGCTAAACAAGAATGCCGAAGCGAAAGACCAGTAAAGCACAGAAGCTTCAGTCAGCAAAAGCACAACATGAAGCTTGGCTTGCATCGATGGGGTATAAAGGCGGTAAGTCACTTCGTGGTAAGCATGGCCGTCGCAAAGGCATTTATGAGCTACCAGATCTTCAAAAGGATCTTCGTCCCATGCCTGCTACAAGTGATAAGATTGCCGGTAATGGCAATAAACGTGAGTCGCAAAAGTATACTGGCGATTATGTGAAAGGTATTGCAACTACTCATAAGTCAAACAGTGTACCAATTACTAGTCGAGAGCAAGCAATTCAGGTAGCACAAATGAGGAGAAGCTAAGGCTTCTCCTTTCTTTTATAAATAGTCTAAAGTTAGACTTAAGGGTGTTACAATGCAAAACTTTAAATTATTTTTAGAAGAAGAAAAGGAACTTTTGCTTATGAGTGCAGCATCAGATAGATATGAAAATGAAGTGGCTGATTACCTTGATTCTTTAGGTGGAGTTTCAGCAATAAGACCAGCTGTTTCTACTAAATATTCAGATATCATTATAGAATACGGCGGAAAAAAAGCTTGGCTTGAAGTTAAAATGAATCATACAGATAATCTTGGGAACACACGCGTTTCCTATATTAAGGGAAAATGGGATGCTGCTAAGCCACTTGACCCTGTTAAAAACTTTGCTATAGAATATCTTTCAAAAAGTGCTCAAACAAAAAAGTTTTTAAAAGAAATGTCTGATGCATCTGGAATTCCTGTAAATAAAATGATTCTTCCATCGACTAAAGGTCTTCTTAAGCAGGAAGGTGCCGTTCCTTATGTAGTTGTAGCAGATTTCTTTAAGGATAAATCACAATATATTCTTGATGTAAAAAATGTCGATCTTGGAAAACTTGTAACAGAACATTATCTCAAAGGTAAAGCTGAACCAGCATACTATATGCAGGCTGGCGATGATTTCTATATGATTGGAAATAAAAATCCATTAGGCCTTCCTCGTGATATACCAAAATTATCAGGTAAAGGTACCTTTAGAATGCGCATTGGTGTAAGATCAGCTAAGTCTGCCTTTTATGAAATTCAGCCAGAAATTAAAATTTTGGATATGCCTAAGAGCCCATATTCAGTATTCGGAAAAAACGGAAAAAAGAATCCTTTCTATGCTTAACTTTAGTTCATTTCTTACCGAGTCAAAAAACACTCATATGACTCACCTCGAAGATCGTATTATTGATAGCGGGGTCGAAGGTACACGTGAGGCTATTAACTTTCTTCGTGCTCTTCGTGACATGCTTGCTGGTCGTTCTAAGAGTAAAGTAAATGTAACCGTAAAATGGGATGGCGCGCCTGCAGTATTTGCAGGTGTTGATCCTTCTGATGGTAAGTTCTTTGTCGCAAAGAAAGGTATCTTTAATAAGAACCCAAAGGTCTATAAAACAGAGGCTGATGTTGATGCAGATACATCAGGTGACCTGAATACAAAATTGAAATTGGCACTAAAACATTTGCCAAAGCTTGGAATACAAGGAGTGGTTCAAGGTGATTTTCTATATTCGAGAGATGATATTAAAACGGTGGACATTGATGGAGAACCGCATATTACTTTCCATCCTAATACGATTGTTTACTCGATACCAAAGAAAAGCGAACTTGCTAAAAGAATTCTCAGATCCGAAATCGGTGTGGTATGGCACACAACGTATCGAGGAGACTCATTTGAAACAATGCGAGCGTCTTTTGGAGAGGAGATTGCATCTAATCTCAAAGAAGTGAGTTCTGTTTGGTCGGTTGATGCTACCTATAAAGACGTATCTGGGATGGCCACGTTTACAGAAAAAGAAACAGACGAGATTACAAAGATTCTTTCTGATGCTGGTAAGATCTTTTCAAGGCTCGATCGTAAGACACTTGATGGTTTAAGTGCTAATGATCAGCTTAACATGCGTGTAAATACTTTTATTAACTCAAAGGTTCGTGAAGGTCAACGTATTACAAACACTCGACGCTTTGTTGATGAGCTCGTTGATTATATTCTTGCTTATTATAAGAAAGAAGAAGACAAACGTAAGAGTGAAAAGGGTAAACAAGCACAACGTGAAAAATCAAAAGAAGTGTTGTCTTACTTTAGTAATGTTGATAAACGTGAGATTGTAAAGGTATTCGATCTTTATAATTTAATTGTAGATGCTAAGCTTATGATTATTCGTAAACTCGACAAAGCAAAGCGTATTGATACTCTTCTTCTTACACCAAATGGTTATGAGGTAACAGAACAAGAAGGCTTTGTTGCTATTGATCATACCGGGAAAAATGCAGTAAAGCTCGTTGATAGACTTCAGTTTAGCCGAGCGAACTTTTCACAGGACATTATTAAAGGATGGCAAAGGTGAGTAATCCATTATCAGAGTTATTTGCTCTTGTTGCTGAGGAACAAAAGAAGCAAGAAAAAGAAAACGAAAAGCTTAATCAACTCTCAAGCTTTGTTGAATCACTTGCTGTTGTTCGAAAAGACGAGATTCCTGAATCAATTCAAGAAGAAGTAAAGACTCTCGATGTAGAAGATATTTCCAGTCAAATGGAACAAATGGTTGAAGAGGTCAAAGCAAGAGCTCTAGAAGAACTAAAAGAGCAAGGTGTAGATCTTTTTGGTACTTCACCCTCGGTTAAAACACAAGATCCTCTAACACCGTTTGACCAAAAGTTTGCCACTAAAGAAGAGTTGCAAAAGCACTATACAAACTTCCTTACGCGCATTCAGCAACAACTTTCAACAATCGGTGGTGGTGGTGAAGTTAAGTTCCTCCGTCTTGATGATGTAGCTCGTCAAACTGCAACTGATAACTGGGTTCTCGAATATGATGCTGCTACTGGTAAGGTTCAATTCACTGATGAAATCGGTCCTATTAGTATTGTCACATTTGATCCTACACATGATACATCAACACACCCACATGTTACGGGCGATGTATGCTGGAATAATGATGACCAAACACTAAATATTTTTCATCCTGCGGGTGTTGTGCAACAGGTCGGACAAGAACTTTATGCATACATTCGAAACAATACTGGTGTAACTATACCAAACGGCACTGCTGTTCAATTTGCTGGGGCTGAACAAAATGGTACAGCGCGACTTGAAGTTGCTCCAATGATTGCTAATGGTACTTTTCCTTCATTATATGGTTTAGGAATTGCTACAGCAGATATTCCTGATGGAGATGATGGTAAGGTTACTGTTTGGGGTAAAGTAAGAGAACTTGACACCTCCGCTTTTGAGATTGGCGATATTCTTTATATCAGTCCGGATACAGCAGGTGAACTAACAAACATTAAACCAACTGCACCGAATAATGTAATTCCAATTGCTGCCGTTCTTCGTAAAGATGCTACTGGTGGGGAAATATTTGTAAGACCTACTATTGAGCAGGATCAGCTTTATGGTAGATTCGCAAGAACAACTGATCAAACGGCAGCTGCTATTAATACACCGTATGTTGTAGAATTTGATGATACTGAACTATCTAATGGCGTAAACATCGGTACTCCAACAAGCAGACTTGTTGTGAATGACTCTGGTTTTTATCAGTTTGACGTATCATTCCAATTTAGCGCAACATCAAACAAAGGTATTGTGATTGTGTGGTTTCGAAAGAATGGAGTAGATATTCCATATTCTTCTAGAAGATCAACGATCACAAATAACGATACTCTTACCTTAGCCGCGTCTACACAAATATCTCTTGCTGCTAACGATTATATTGAAATCGTATGGGCAGTCACAGCATCTGGTATCCTGTTGGATGCGAACCCAACTCCTGTTGTTGGTCCACCGGTCGCAAGTGTTCTTATATCTGCAGCGCAAATCCAATTGTGAATACCGACTATTCCAAAATAGCATAGCTCATTTTAACATCTCCGTGATAAATATTCATGAATCCACAATTTATCACGGAGACACACATGACACATTTAGAATTAGAACTATCACGAGGCGCCTACAAGGTCGCCTTTATTTTTGAAAGTATCTTCACTTTTTTTGGTAAAGTATTTAGAGCTATTCAAAAATCTCGTCAAGCTAAAGCCAATCGAGCTATTGCTGATTTATTGAGATATGAATATCCTCAAGAGTCATATGCATACATTTTACGTTTAGTAGAGGAAGGAAGAATCAATGAACTTCGTAAGTAAAATTTGGAATAGTATTAGACCACTTTCTCGTAAGCAAAGAGAAGAAGCATATCTTGCACAAGCTACTGATCTTACAGATCTTGAAAGACGTATCAAAAGACTTGAAAATACCAATCTTTCTGGCTGGGTATAAATAGACTTGAAGTCTATGAAAACAAGAGGGCTTCGGCCCTCTTTTTTATTTGGAGATATTATGCCATACGAGATATACAATACTTGGAATTTTTCGATATATCTTGACATAGCTGAATCTGCTATGATGAGAGCGCGAGCACAAGAAAAATATGAGGTAGCAAAGTTCCAATGGATGAGAAATAATCTCAAACTTGCAGACACATTCATTGATGTTGGTGCTAATAAGGGCGACTTTACATTACACGCTGCTCAATTTTGCGGAAAGGTTTATTCAATAGAACCACACCCAGATAATATTGAATGGTTATGCAAAAGTATTCAATTAAATGATTATAATAACATTGTTGTTCTTGAAGGTTGTGCAACAAACGAAAAAGGTAGTGTAGATCTCACAATAGGCGGAAAAAGTGGCCACCACTCTATCACAAGAAAAGGCTCAAACACAATCACTGTAGAAGGCTTTCGTCTTGATGATATGATTTCAGAAGACAATCTTGTAATGAAAATAGATGTAGAAGGAGCAGAAAAGCTTGTTTTACAAGGAGCTGCAGACGTCATCAAACGTTGTCGTGCTTTATTAATTGACTTAGATTCTCGTGACTTAGAAGGTGTAAAAAGATTGCTACCAGATCATGACCTTGTTAGTCATAAAGGAAATGATTTATTATTCGTGAGGAAGTGATGGACTATTTTATTTTTGGACTTCAAAGATCTGGCACAAACTATCTTGAGCAGCTTGTTAATCAAAACTTTAAAGGACGAAGAGCTAATAGAGCTAATAAATGTTGGAAGCATTCTATTGATATTCCAAAAGGATATAATAACCAACATCCAACCCTTATCATATACAAAAATCCATATACTTGGGTAGAATCAATTTGTTTACGTAACACTGTAGATTGGCTAAAAACCCAAAAAGAATATCCAGCGCAAGAAGGTCCTGATGAATTACGCCTTGGACCAAATAAAATTAACGTCGAAAATCTTGCTAAGACTTATGATCACTTTCATAATACATGGTTATGGAGTAGATCTTTATCGGAAAATACCTATGTAATGAAATATGAAGATCTTCTTATAACAAATTCTAGAGAAAGAATTTTAAATAATATCTCACATATTCTTCCAGTAAGAAAAACTGATCAATGGGTTAATCCTCAACGTGGTAAGATTAGTCAGTCAAGAGATTATAATGAAGATCGAGAACATTATTATCTATCAATGAAACCAAAAGAATTAACACCTATTCAAATTGAAGCTATCAACAATGTACTTGGAGATAGAATCATTGAATTGGGGTATGATAAACTATAAATAAAAAGTAATTTGCAGTAAGTCTACGGAAAACCTGTGAAGAAAAGAGAGGAAAATATGGACGGTACAGAAAAAATCGAACCGCAAAAGTCTGCGAAAAAAACAGACAAGAAAAAAGATACAAAAGCGGATAAAGAGTTCGTAAAGAACACAGTTGAAATTAATCCCGAAATTGCAGAACAGAAAAAAGGTTCTGTTGTTATCTCCTTCGGTAGATTAAATCCAATTACCATCGGTCATGAAAAGATGGTTGACAAACTGAAGTCAGTAGCACGTAGTAAAGGTGCTAAGCCGCTTCTCTTTATGTCTCATTCTCAAGACAAGAAAAAGAATCCACTATCATATAATGATAAGTACGATCTTGCTCGTAAAGCATTTGGTTCTATCGTACAAAAATCAAAAGCCAAAACAATTATTCAAGTAATGCAAGAGCTTCAGAACAAGTATTCTGATGTTACTCTTGTTGTTGGCTCTGATCGTGTAAAAGAGTTTGAATCACTTCTTCAAAAATATAATGGGAAAGACTATGAGTTTGACAGTATTGATGTTGTTTCTGCTGGTGAGCGTGATCCTGATGCTGATGACGTAAGTGGTATGTCAGCATCTAAGATGCGTGCTCTTGCATCTGCAGGAAAAGAAGATGAATTCAAGAAAGGTCTTCCTCGTAAATTACAGTCTATGGCTGATGAAATCTATGATATGGTTCGTTCAGGTATGCAGTTAGCCGAGGAGCTTGAAGCCGAAGGACTATTAATAGAAGCACCATTAACTATTGCTCAGCGCCGTAAGCGTGGTCGTATTATGAAGCGCTATGCTCGTAAGATTGCTGCCGCAAGACGTCGTAAGTCTCGCCGTAGAGCAACACAAGATGTGATTCAAAAAAGATCACGCCGTAAAGCAATTAATGTTGTTCGTAAAAACGTTGCGGGTAAGAAGGGTAAGTCATATAGTGAACTTACACCTGCTGAAAAGTCGGCTATTGATCGTAAGGTACAAAAGCGCCAAAGACAAATAGAACGTCTTGCAAAAAGACTGATGCCAAAGGTTCGTAAAACTGAGCGTGAGCGTCTTGCTGGTCGTAGAGTTAATGAAGAGTTTGAAGCTCTTTTTGAAAAGACTGGTATGATGATGGTCGATAAAGGTGAAGTCAATCCATCAGGTGAAGGAAAGATGGTTGCTGATAGAGCCGACATTGATGTTCCTACACCAAAAGAATACAAAGACAAAAAGTATCAAAAAGCTATTGATAAGGGTGCTGAGAAACGTTCTGATAAAGAAGAAAAAAGACTTCAAAGAGAAGATTATTACAAAGGTGTTCCGAAAGATAAAAAGGATGCACGTAAAGCACACTTTGAACGTGGTGCAAAAATGGATGATGATAATCCAGCTGCATATAAGCCAGCACCAGGTGATAAAGGTGCAAAGACAAAAGAGTCAAAGCATACTAAAAAATTTCGTAAAATGTATGGCGAAGAAATAGAAGAGGCAACAATGCGTGACACAAAACCGCGTAAAAGGTTTCACGAGCTTTTAAAGAAAGACGGTAAAGTAAAGTTTGATAAGCGCTTTAAGTTCAATCGTAAAGTAGCTGAACAAACTTCACCTGAAATTGATCGTCTTAAGGATCAACATAAAGCTGAAAAGAATCGTCTTCGCTCTGACCATGAACGTGAACTTGATCGGGCAAAGGTTCGTGCGGTTCGTAATAAAACTTCTCGTCAGAACAAAATGAAAGAAGAGATTGCACTTGAAAATGATAAGGATCTTTTGAATCTTGTAGACGAGATTCATGAATCACTTCAGCTCGATGAAAGCAAAGTAAAGACCGCGCTTCAAAAGAAAGCTGATAAGACCGGCATCTCTTATGGCGTTCTTAAAAAGGTATATGATCGCGGTGTTGCAGCATGGCGTACAGGTCACCGTCCTGGTACTACACCTTCTCAGTGGGGTATGGCTCGTGTAAATAGCTTTGCAACAAAGAGTAAAGGTACTTGGGGTAAGGCAGACAAAGACCTTGCCGCAAAGGTACGTAAAGAAGAAGTTGAACTCGATTCTTTCTTTGATTTGAATGAACAGTTTGAGCTTATGGAAGCATCTATTATGGATAAAGCTCTTGCGGCTATCCATAAGCATGTAATGGGTGGTGTTGAGCTTGGAGACATCGCATATCAAGTTTCTCGTGCAAAAGGTGTTGATAAGTCTGGACGTGAACTTGAAAGAGCATACATTGATAAGTATGGCGAGCCAAAGAAAAAGAGTGTTGGATCAGGATCAGCTCTTCGTAAGAAATATGGATTTAAAGAGCATCTTGAACTTGAAGAAGGCGTAAATGACCCTGCAATCTTTAAAGCGGTATTCCTAGCTGGTGGACCAGGATCTGGTAAATCATTTATTGTTGGTAAAACTGCATTAACCGCTCTTGGATTTAAACTTATTAATTCAGATAATGCTTTCGAAAGAGCTTTAGCCAAGGCAAATCTTGAAGCAACTCCGGAAAATATCTATTCACCAAAGGGTCAGGAACTTCGCAAAGGCGCAAAGGCACTTACAGGTAAACAACTTGAGCTTGCTCTTGAAGGGCGCCTTGGGCTTGTAATTGATGGTACAGGTAAAGATTATGCTAAGATTGAAAAACAGGCAAATAGGCTTCGTGACCTTGGATATGAAGTAGCAATGATTTTTGTTAATACCGATCAGGATACAGCACTTAAGCGTAATCAAATGAGAGCTCGTTCCTTACCTGATGATGAAGTAAAATCAATGTGGAACGAAGTTCAAAAGAACCTTGGTAAGTTCCAAAGATTCTTCCGTAATAAAATGTTTATTGTTGATAACTCTGAAGGATCTGATTTCGAATCTGACGTAATGTCAGTATATAAAAAGCTTATGGTTTGGTCAAAGAAAAAGCCAGAGTCTTCTTCAGCTCGTGAATGGATTAAAGCACAAAGTGTACAGGAAGAAAAAGGACCATGCTGGAAAGGTTATAAACAGGTAGGTACTAAAAAGAAAAATGGTAAAGAAGTACCAAACTGTGTACCTGAAGAGCACGGCGCTGGTGAGTGGGGAACCGATGAGCTTGCTAATCGTTATCGTAAAGACACTCCAGGCCAAGAAAAAAAGAAAAAAGTAAACGAAGAATTTGAATCTTTATTTGAACAAAAGGCCTGTGATCTCGTAGGTATGCAACAAATTAAAGCGTTTGAAAAGTTTGTTGATCGTATGTTTGAAAAGTTTAACATAGACTTTAAATTCACAAAACACTTTGGTGATCGTATGGGTGATGATCGTAATGACCCATGTATTAAAATGCAAGAACTTGCTGATTTTATTAAAAAGATTTACAAAAAACAAGGTAAGTCTATTAAAGGAGTAGCAGGAGCAGAGGCTGTTATTAAAGATCTTCAGTCGGATCTAAATATTCCAGTCGCTGTTGAGTACGATTCTAAGAACGATGAATTCGATGTTGTGATGAAGACTATTATGAGAAAGAAAAACTTTAAGACACCAAATAAAGTAATCAAATATTGAGGAGAGATAATATGGTAGATATTCTATTTTGGGTTGCGGTGGGTGCATTTGTTGGATGGAATTTCCCACAACCATTTTGGGCAAAGTATATTCAAGAAAAAGTAATGAAAATGTGGAGTAAATAAAATGGGATTTAGATTATCAAAGAGATCATTAAGGGAGCTTGAGGGTGTAAAGCCTGAGCTTGTGCAAGTAGTTCATACTGCTATTGAATTAACATCGATTGATTTTGGTATTACTCAAGGTCTTCGTACTGTAGCAGAACAAAGACAGCTTGTCGCTAAAGGTGCTTCTCAGACTATGAAGTCCAAGCATCTTACAGGCGATGCGGTTGATGTTGTTGCATATATTGGCTCTCGTATTTCTTGGGAGCAGAATCTATATGACAACATTGCTGATGCGTTTAAAGCAGCTGCTATTGAGCATGATGTAAAAATGAGATGGGGTGCTGCATGGCATATTCCGGATATTCGTGAATGGGATGGAACAATGCAAGATGCTATGGATGCATATATCGATCTTCGTCGTAGCCAAGGCCGTAGACCGTTTATTGACGGACCACACTTTGAGTTAAACTGATGTTTCGTATTGTAATCTTTCTTTCCTTTATGTTACTTGCCTTGAGCGGTCTTGGCTATTGGTACTACCAAGACACTCAAGAGCGTATGGGAACATTAAGAGAAAATAATGCTAAACTTGAGATTGCTGTAGAAACAAATCAAGAAACTATTAATAATTTAATTGAACAAGAATCAGTAAATCAAGAACGAATTAATAACTTAACCGAAAGCCTTCGAGATGCTGAGCAGTATAATAGTGAGTTAAGAAGATTATTCCAAGAGCATAATCTTACGTTACTTGCCGAAGAGAAACCAGGACTTATTGAAAAGAGGATCAATGATGCGACAGATGAAGTATTTGATAGCATTATGCGCAGCACTCTTCCTCGTTAATTGTGCTCAGCCAGAACCAGAAGTAATCATACAAACTGAGTATGTTGAAAGAAATATTCCTACAGTATCTCGACCAGATCCAGTTACGCTTGTAGCACCTGAGTTCTATGTAGTGAATAGAGATAACTTTGAAGAGTTTATTATTGAGTTTAGAAAAAAGAATGCAACCGAAACCTTTATTGCAATATCAGTTAAAGATTATGAAAACCTATCCTTAGGTATTGCCGATATCAAAAGGTACCTAGAACAACAAAACGAAATCATAATCTATTACGAAACACAGGTGTCAAAATGAAAAAATTTAAGACCTTTACCGAAGAAAAGAAAAAGGACCCACGCTTAGAAAAAGCGGGTGTGTCTGGTTATAATAAACCAAAAGCAACTCCAAGTCATCCAGAGAAGAGTCACATCGTTGTAGCAAAAGATGGTGATAAGGTTAAAACTATTCGCTTTGGTCAACAAGGCGCAGAAACAGCAGGTGATCCAAAGAAGGGTGAATCTGAGCGTATGAAGAACAAGAGAAAATCATTTAAGGCGCGCCATGCTAAAAACATCGCCAAAGGCAAGATGTCTGCAGCCTATTGGGCTGATAAGGTAAAATGGTAAAACCTATAAATACTTAAAATATTAAAGGAGAAAAACAATGGCAATGGATCCAGTTAACAAAAAAGCTCTTAAAAAAGATTTTAAAAATCGTAAAGATCAGGACATTGATAATGACGGTGATGTAGATTCTTCCGACGAGTACCTACATAAGCGCCGCAAAGCGGTTTCGAAAGCAATTAAGAATGTAAAAGAATCTCTCGAGCTTGCTGAATCAGATTTTAAAGTCGGCCAAAAGGTTGAATATGAAGCTCCTGATGGTGGTGAATATTATGGTACTGTAATAAAGCTTGATAAGCCCGAAGAAGGTGCTTATTATCATGTTAAGCTTGAAAATGGTAAAGTAGTTAAAGCTAGCCCAGACCAACTTGAAGCAGAAGATGATGACGAAGATGACGATAAAGAAGATATGAACGAAGACGTTCGTAAAATGTCTCATGGTCGTTTAAAGTTTCATATGAATAACAAAAATGTTCCTCATGGTTCATATAGCTGGGACGAAATGAAAGCAGAACGTGATCGTCGTCTTAAGACTGGCCAAAGTGATGCATATCGTAAAGCTAAGTCCTCTATGAGTGAAGAAGTTGAGCTTGAAGAAATGAAGCTTTCAGCTGTTATGCGTAAAATTAAAGACGGTGAATGGGAAGCAATGCAGGATGTAAAAAAAGGTGAGCGTATTGAAGTACGTGACACTGAAACTGGTAAACGTAAAATGATTATGGTTGAAAAGGCAGAATCTCAAGCACAAGCGATCGCAGCTCGTATCGCTCTTAAGCATAAGCGTGAAGGCACTAAACCAAAAGCTGGTACTGCATCAGCTGATATGATGAAGATGTCAGAAAAAGATCTTGAAGATTATACAAAAGCGAAGAAAGGTGCACCTGAAAAGGTTCAGAAAGATGATGATTAATTGGATTAAAAAAGTACTTGGTATTGCACAACCTGAGCCGAAAGAGCCGGCTCAGGAAGTACCACATTTTCATATCGATAGACATCCGGTAGTGAAAGCGTTTAGTGAAGATGAACGTAAAGCTTCAATGAAACGTACACTCGCAAATACAGATTTTTACTCTATGTCAAAGCTCGAGATTGATATTTGGGCAAGAAATAAGCTTGGAATTAATCTTGACCGTAGAAGATCAAAGAATTATATGATAGAGCAAATCAAATCCCATTTAGAAAAGGAGAACTAAAATGCCACTATGGGGTAAAACTGACGACGCAAATAGCGCACCAAAGTTTCTTTCCGATGATGCAAATGCTAAGCCACAAATCGATGTGGATAACGCATACTTTGTAGATACAGAAGAAGCTGGCGTAGCATCTAACCGTGCAAAGGGTCTACAGACACCTGGCTGGAACCTTTATACAACATACACAGATTCTGATGGCGCAACACGTCACCGTGCAGAGTCTTTGATTCCAATGAAGGTTGCAGCTGTTGATGCAGGTGACCTTGGTGTAAGCGGCAATACGGATATTGAAGACGCAACAGTCGCTGATCCTGCCTAATATAACATAGGACCAAAGTAGATTATGAAGTTAGATGAAGACTCTTTTATGATATATGCTGCAAAGTATTATGATATGAGTAAAGCAGCAAGCAGTGAAGAGTTTTATGAAGATCTTAAAAGGTTCCAATATCTTAAAAGATTGTTTAAAAGGTATGATGAAGATAATGAGTTAAGGATTCGATTAATTCTAAATCACTTAATAGTATTATACAACTGCTTTGGTCCTATGTCAACTAATATGTTGTTTATGAAGCTCGAAGGCTATCATAAATATTTGAAACCATTTGTATTGTTTTTAAACTATTTGCCAAAAAGTATTGAGTATGATAGTAAAGTTTTATTATCAAATAAAATACCGATGGATCAAAAGATTGTAGAAGAACTAAGGAAGATTTAATGGCTGTCGTTGATCTCTATCTCGTATACGAATTTATTAAAAGACTTGCTACTCCTTTTAACGAGTGGGAAGCGTATGATCGTGGGATCATTGACGAAGAAGGTAATATCCTTAAGGATGCAAAGGAAAGACGTCGCAATATTAAAGATCGCCAGGCCTTTGGTAAATTTGATCTTCTTGTTCTTAAATTAAAAAAGTTACTTGAAAAGGTTCCAGGCGGTCAAACGCGTCTTGGATCTTATGCTGCAGCACTATGGCTTGTAAAAGAGCATGTAGAAAAAGGTAATGAAACACTTACCGAGGAATCATTACAAGAGTATATTTCACTTGCCGAAGATTTGGATATTAATGGTAAGTTTGAAAACTATCTTGACGAAACCATGAGTGTTGGTGCTGGCACAGTTGATGGTATTGGTTATGGTCCAAAGGGTGAACCTGGTTTGACTCCAAAACAAATGGATAAATATAAAAAGAAAAACAGAGAACAAGCTCTGAAAAGATTTAAAGACATGTGGAAGTGACACACAATACTACTAATAAGGACCTTATCATATGTCGGAAGATAAATTCAACGTATTACCAGTAGAAGCAGTCAACGAGCGCTTCGATAGACTTGAAAAAAAGATAGATAAGCTATCTGATGCAATGGTCAGCCTCGCTCGTACTGAGGAAAAAATTATGGCCATGGAAGCAGATCGAGCAAATATTATTGAAAGACTGAATCGTCACTCTGAAAAGCTTGATCAGCTTAATGATGACGTTAAAGAAAACTCTCGAATAACAGCAAATATTACAAAAGCAACTTGGATGATTGTTGCTGCTGTTATTGGTGTACTCACAAAAATGTTCATCCTTAGCTAAAATAACTGTTTACATTCTCTCTACTTATGGTATAATGACTATATGGTCAGTAATAATACTATAGGTTAAGAATGAATCATGTAGATATGAAGTATGCGGGTATCTTGAGTACCCGCCTTGAACGTTTCTCTATTAAGTCTTACAATCCTTATAAAGCTAATGTACGGTGTCCACTTTGTGGTGATAGTCAAAAGTCTAAGACTAAAGCACGTGGATGGATCCTTGATAAGAGTAATAAAACCTTTTACTATTGTCATAACTGTGGTGCATCTCTTCCATTTTGGAAATTCCTTCGTACTGTAGATCATTCTCTTTACAATGAATATGTCGTTGATAGTAAAATTGAAAATGAGCTTCTCGAAAAGAAACCAGTAAAGCCTCTTGATAAATTGGTTCAAAAGAAGCCAAGCTTTTTGAAAGGTGCTTCTCCGCTTTGTAAAATTAAAAAGATTTCTCAGCTGAAGCCTGATCATCCAGTACGTAAGTATATTCAAAAGAGACAAATTCCTGTAAATCAACATTATAAACTCTATTATGCTCCAAAGTTTAATTCGTGGGTGAATAGTATGTTGCCTGACAAGCTCACATCTCGTGAGGAACCAAGACTTGTTCTACCGCTTATTGATGAAAAAGGTAATATGTTCGGGTTTCAAGGTAGAGCCTTTGATCCAAAAAGTCTTCGTTACATTACTATTATGCTTGACGAAGAGAAGCCAAAGATTTTTGGATTAGATGAAGTCGACTTTAATCAACGTTACTATGTTGTAGAAGGTCCTATCGACAGTCTTTTCATTCGTAACTGTGTAGCCATGGCTGGTGCTGATGGAAATAGTTACGGGCTACAAAACCTTGATAATGCTATATATGTATTTGATAACGAACCTCGAAATCTTGAAATTGTAAAACGTATGGAAAAAGTTATTTCACGAGGTTATTCTGTTGTAATATGGCCTGAACAGTTGACAGAAAAGGACATCAATGATATGATAATTGCAGGTCATGATCCCCAGAAGATCATTAACAATAATATATATAAAGGGCTTGAAGGTGAACTGCAACTTAAAGTATGGAGAAAAGTATGACAGTAAGAGCTATCTTTGCTGCAGACTATGCTTGGGGAATTGGTAAAAATGGTACACTCCCTTGGCCAAAAAACTCTGCAGATTTGAAATGGTTTCGTGAATGTACCGAAGGTCATATCGTAATGATGGGTCGTAGAACTTGGGAAGATCCAAAACTTCCAAAGCCTCTACCTAATCGATATAATATAGTAGTATCTGATCGTGGAATTGGTTCATTTGACACTCGACCAAACATGGTTATCAAAAGAGATCAAGTAAAGGCTTATTTAGACCTATTGGAAAAAGATGTGTGGATCATCGGTGGTGCTCAACTATTTCAAAGTACATTACCATTTGTAGATGAAATTTGGGTAAGCCGTATTCGAGGTACATATGAATGCGACACATTTTTTGAAATTCATACTTCAGAATTTAAGTTACATAAAGCGGTTAGTTACGTAGACAAAAACCTTTTAATTGAAGAATATAGGAGACTTTGATTGCAACAATATCATGATGCATTAAAATATATCCTCGATCATGGAGAAGACCGAAGTGATCGAACAGGTGTAGGAACACGAAGCGTATTTGGTTATCAGATGCGCTTTGATCTTTCTGAAGGGTTTCCTGCCGTAACGACAAAGAAGCTTGCTTGGAAGTCTGTTGTTTCCGAGCTTCTTTGGTTTCTTGAAGGAAGCACCGACGAAAGACGACTTGCTGAAATCCATTATGGAAAACCAAGAGAAGAACTTATCGATAAAACTACTATTTGGACAGCTAATGCTGATAATCAAGGTCGATCATTAGGATATGCTAACACTCCTCTTGTAAAGTCTCTTGGTCCGGTGTACGGTAAGCAGTGGAGAAGTGCAGGCCATTATGGTGGCTACGATCAGATTGCAAAAGTGCTTAAATCTCTTAAAGAGAATCCAGACTCAAGACGACATATTGTATCAGCATGGGATGCAACTGCAGTAGATCATATGGCACTTCCACCTTGTCATACACTATTCCAGTTCTATGTAAGTAACGGTAAGCTAAGTTGTCAGCTTTATCAACGAAGTGCTGATATGTTTCTCGGTGTTCCATTTAACATTGCGTCTTACGCTCTTTTGTTACACATTTTTTCAAAAATTTTATCACTCGAAGTAGCATATTTAGTACATACCATAGGTGATGCTCATATATATAGTACTCATATGGATGTTGTACAGGAACAGATCCAAAGAGAACCACGACAATTACCAACTTTACGCATGCCGGATATTCAGAACTTGAATATTGACACGGTAAAGTCGTTGTCTGTTTCTGATTTTGTTCTTGAAAATTATGAACCGATGGAAAGTTTAAAAGCGCCAATGGCAATTTAAAAGAGGTAATAACAATAATGCTAAAAGTAATCTCCAATAATCAAGATAAAGATACACGTGCTCTCATGTCTGATACTAAGTTCTACGAGGGCTATAGTAGATGGGATGAAAGTAAACAACGTTACGAAACTTGGGAAGAAGCTGTAACTCGTGTTATGGACATGCATCGTGATTATTATAAAGATAAAATGACTCCTGAATTGAGTCAGCTTATTGATGAGGCCGAATCTCTTTATAAGCTTAAGTACGCTCTTGGCGCTCAGCGTGCTCTCCAGTTTGGCGGTGATCAACTTCTTAAGCATCAAATGAAAATGTATAACTGTACATCTACATACGCTGATCGTGCAGCTTTTTTTAACGAACTATTTTATATTCTTCTTTGTGGAGCAGGCGCAGGTTTCTCTGTGCAAAAACATCATGTCGCAAAAATGCCAAAGCTTCATGAACGTAAAAAGCAAGCAAAAGGCTATGTAATTGAGGATAGCATTGAAGGTTGGGCAGACTCTCTTGGTGTTTTGATGTCCTCTTATTTTGTTGGTGGTGGTACACATCCAGAGTTTGAAGGTCGTAAAGTATACTTCGATCTTTCTCAAATTCGTCCAAAAGGTGCAATGATTTCCGGTGGTTTCAAGGCACCTGGTCCTGAGCCTCTTCGTCGCACTCTTGATAAGATTGAATATATGCTTCAAGGTATTGTTCTTTCTGGTCGCGATTACCTCAAGCCAATTGAAGTATATGATATTGCGATGCATGCTGCAGATGCCGTTCTTTCTGGCGGCGTTCGTCGTTCGGCAACTATTTGTCTCTTTTCACATGACGACGAAGAGATGATGACTGCTAAAACCGGCAACTGGTTTATGGATAATCCTCAGCGCGCGCGTTCAAATAACTCTGCTGTAATTGTTCGTAATGAGATTACGAAAGAAGAATTCTCGAAGTTTATGGACTCTATTAAACAGTTCGGTGAGCCTGGTTTCTATTTTGTAGAAGATAAAGATTTTACCACCAATCCCTGCGTTGAGATTGGCATGTATCCTCAAATCGATGGCGTTTCGGGTTGGCAAGGTTGTAACCTTACAGAGATCAATGGTGGTAAATGTACTACAAAGGAAGAGTTCTTCAAAGCGTGTCGTGCTGCTTCTATTATGGGTTCTCTACAGGCCGGTTACACAAATTTTAGATATATTACCGATGCATCAAAGCAAATCTTTGACCGTGAAGCTCTTCTTGGTGTTTCTGTAACAGGTTGGATGAATAATCCTGATGTTCTTCTTGATGAAGAAATCCAGAGTGAAGGAGCAGAGATTGTCAAGCAAGTAAATGCAGAAGTCGCAGCTCTTATTGGTACAAATCCTGCTGCTCGTACAACTTGTGTTAAGCCATCAGGTAATGCTTCTGTTCTTCTTCAGACTGCTTCTGGTATTCATGCCGAACACGCACCTCGTTATCTTCGCCACGTTCAGCTAAATAAAGAAAGTGAAGTTGCTCAGCTTATTGCTGAAACTAATCCTTACATGGTCGAAGAAAGTGTATGGTCTGCTAACAAGTCTGACTATGTAATTGGTTTCCCGATTATTTCACCTGAAGGTTCTTTCTATCGTGATGAATTGTATGGCACAAACCTTCTTGAAAAAGTTAAGCTTGTACAGCAAAACTGGGTTGAAGCGGGTACTCGTGAAGAAGCATGCGCACATCCAAAACTTCGTCATAATGTTTCAAATACTGTAACTGTTATGCCTCATCAGTGGAAAGAAGTAGAAGACTACGTATATGAAAATCGTGGTTACTACGCGGGTATTTCTTTCCTTGGTGGCTTTGGTGATAAAGACTTTAATCAAGCACCTATGACAGAAGTTCTTACCGAAGACGAGATTGTTGCTAAATATGGTAAGGCTGCATTATTTGCTGCAGGTCTTATCGTCGATACGCGTAAGGGCTTTAGCAACTTATGGGAAGCAACATCTGTAGCACAAATGCCTGAAGAACATCGTGGTGAGCTTTCTGATCTTCGTGCTGAATGGATTCGTCGTTTTAAAAAGTTTGCTGATAATTACTTTATGGGCGATATGAAAGATGCAGAGTATTGCTTAAAAGATGTTTTCCTTCTTCATAAGTGGACAAAAATCCAGCAAAATATGAAGCCAATTGATTTCGTTACTCAGCTCGAAACTAAAAAATACACAGATATTGATACACTTGGATCCGCTGCATGTGTCGGCGGCCAATGTGAAATAAGCTTCTAGGCTTTAGGGTTATAGTGACGACCTGGTTTCCAACCATCTGGTATCGGGTCGTCACAAGGTATTCTTTTTGTTGCATTCCCATTTGTTATACATTTTTTAGGTGGTCCTGATTTTTTTATTCCTTTACCGACCCCTTTAACACCTCCCTCAAACCAACCTTTAGGTAATGTTTCGTTAATAGGAATTTTTTTATTTTTTATTCCATTGTTTATAGTTCTATTTTTGCCAGCCCATCCTTTTATTTTTATTCCTTTTCTAGTAGGATTTGCTGGTGTTCCTATTTTACCATTCGTACACGTGTATAAGTGTCTAGACATATTATGTTTTGATATTTCTCTATCACAATATTCACATTTCAATTTAGTTTGAGAACCCTTTCTACATAAACCAAAAAGAATTTCGTCTTTACCTATTTGACCACATAAGCCTTTCCAAGCGTAAAAATCTTCTATTTTACCATGTTTTTCATATAACTTACGATGAGCTTCAGCATGTTCTTCTATAGTAAGACAAATAAGATTAGATGGATCATCTGTACCACCCATGTGTCTAGGTACTATATGATGCTTATGATAAATAACTTTACTGGACATAAAGACCTCCTTTGGTTGTCTAGAGTAGATGGAGACTGGTACTCTCGCGATCTACACTATTATTTATAAATACAATGAATTGTGAGATCACATTTTAAGGAGGCAAAATGAGCTACAAACATTACAGTCACTGTCCTTATTGCGACACCGAGTACTCAGTCGAATATGAAGGAGAGGATGATCTTCTCTCCTTCTGTCCTGCATGCGGCGAAGAAGTACTCGAAGCTGACGAGGATGAAGAATATATTGATGACGATCCAGACGGAGGCTTTTGGGACGAGTAATGTATAACAAAACGTTTAAGCTTGACCTTGAAGACTTGGATATTATTGAGCGTTCTCTTTTTGATATGATGAATAAATGCGAAAACGAAGATCAAATCAAAAAGCTTCATAATCTTTTAGGTCGTCTCCACCAACAAAAAGTTTGGTATAGACCAAAAAAAGAAGTGTACGTAGGTGGTTAATGTGGTATTATAAAGGTAAAGAGTTCACGAGTGATGATATAGGCAGCCATATTGGTTTTGTCTATATCATCACCGATTTATCAAACGGTAAGAAGTACGTTGGTAAAAAGAAGTTTCAATCAAAAACGCGAAGACCTCCTCTTAAAGGAAAGACTCGTAAGCGCACCGTAATCAAAGAGTCTGATTGGATGGACTATTATGGCTCGAGTGAAGAAGTAAAGTCTCTTGTAGAAGAACTCGGTCGCAATAACTTTAAAAGAGAAATATTACATCTTTGTAATACTCTTGGTGAGATGAGTTATCTTGAAGCAAAAGAACAGTTTGATCGTGAAGTGCTACTCGACGATGATTACTACAATGCTTTCATTGGTTGCAAAATTCATGAAAAACATGTAAAAAACTTAAAAAAGTAGTTGACATTACCTTTCGCATAACTTATATTACTACTATAAGCAATAAAGAGGTACACTATGCTTAAGCTTGATTCGCACAACATGACTGACCGTCAACGTTTCATCGCAGACTTCGGTCGTAAGATGATGTTCCTCGCAGCAACTGAAAAGGAAGATGTTCTTTCAAATGCATTTGCTCGTGTTGGCGAATTGCTTGCGGAAAATGCTTCGATGAAGGGTTTGACTGCTCTTGATCATGAAGTTGTTCGTTTCGCCCGCACTCGTCTGGAGGACTAATATTGTTTCATGCCGAATTTGACATCATCGAAGAGCTTGAAATTGGTAATACTCGATTTCGGCTAGTAGAAGATCCAGTTCGTAAAAGCCGTAAGATCCAACTTTGGTCTTCGCTTAGTAAGCAATGGAACATTATGACTCGATATAATGTTGAAAGTGAGTGGACCGAATGGAAGTATACTGCAGCAAAAATCAAAGCAAGGAAAGCAAAATGAGTATTGTGCAAGATGAAGCTAACCGTGTAAATGCATACCAAACTACAATGTGTGATCTTGAGTATAATGTTAATCTACAAATTGCAGATTGGGGAGACAGCATGAACATTCATGGCATCGATAGATATTTTCCAGATTATCGTACCCGGGTACAAAGTTATTGGCGAGAAGTTTATGGTATTGATGTATAAATAGCTATATGGAACAGCAAAAGATACCAGAAGATAACTTTGAAATCAGCCTACGCATTCTTGGCAACGAGATGTTTGGTATGAAAATCACAAGTCAAAGTAAAGCTAAAAATTGGGCTTTCTTTGGTATCATAACTCTTATTGCATTGGTAATTCTTATTGATGCAATAGGTCCTAATCTGATAGCTTTATTTAGCGCATTAACTTAATGCTTCCTTAGCTCAGCGGAAGAGCAGGGGTCTTCTAAACCTCAGGTCCCGGGTTCGAATCCTGGAGGGAGCGCCAAATGCCCTCATGGTGAAATTAGGTAAACACAGCAGACTTAAAATCTGCCGCTTCGGCTTCCCGGTTCAAGTCCGGGTGAGGGCACCAAAATAAAAGGATTCAAGTATTGAAACTATATTTCTATAATGCGATTGTTACTAACATCTATGATGGTGATACAATTCGTGCTAATATTGATCTTGGTTTCAATACTTGGATTTTCGATCAAAAGCTTAGACTATATGGTATTGATACACCTGAAATTCGTGGTGAAGAACGACCTTTTGGTTTAATCGCTAAAGACTTTGTAAATGAAAAAATTCCTGTTGGCACAGACATTCAAGTCATGACTCAGCGTGATGCAACAGGAAAGTATGGTCGTTATCTTGCTACTATCTTTTATGATGGCGGTAAGAATCTTAACGAAGAACTCATCAGTTCTGGTAATGCAGAAAGATATATGGTAGGGTAGCTCAGTAGGTGAGAGCGGGCTCCTTATAAGGGTCGACGTCGTGGGTTCGAGTCCCACCCTTACCACCATTTTTTTAACTTTTTTCCAAAACTTGTAAAGTTTGTGTATAAATATTAGTAAGAAACAAACGAGGAAACTAATGCTTTCGATTCATCTCAAAAATAATCCCATTATGTGCGAACGCTTTTATAGCGTCCGTTGGGATATGCGCACGGAGGGTGCTCGAGACTAATCGTAACGAAAGTTAAGGTCTTCAACCCTCCAGCTGAGAAGCTCGGAGGGTTTTTTATTGGAGTAACGAAATGCTTGCTGGATATATTGCTTTAGGTTCTGTCGTATTTATTTTTGTTCTAATTATTTTAATGATTTATGGTTTTATTGAGTAAAAAGTGAAAAAAGTTGTTGACATTGGTTTGAGTATAGTGTAGATTGTTTATATAAGGTGTTAATCACCACGTTCTTTGAAAATTTGGCTATGGTCTTAGAGGTAACTCGATAATAGACTGGAAACAGAGAAAGCTCTGTTTTCACATGCACTGTAAGCTGATACGCATTTCTCAATCTTGCGAGATGGGAGAGACCAGCGAACCTGGGAGCGGTTCAAATCCGTGGTCGGCTAGATGCAGTGCAGTTGAAAACAGAGCCTCTGTTTTCACATGCTAATGCTTGGTAAGGTGAGAGGGTTCGATTCCCTCCTTGGTCTTGGTGGCTTCGCGAAGGTTCGATTCCTTCTTTATACTTGGTGTAGCAAATAGGACGGCGGTCCGCCCAGTAGGTTCGACTCCTACACATTAGCAGCTGAAAACAGAGATTGACTTGGTGAGAGGGTAAGGACAATTTGTGAGGCTGCAGACTCCTTTTTGCCCGTGGTAACACGCCCGATGTAGGTCGGGAGATAGTCGGTTCGAATCCGGCAGTCAAACCAATATTTGGGGAGGTTCAGTGGCGGGTAGCCACAGAAGGATTGTAAACCCGGAGTGTAAAAGCGTGCCGTTCGACTCGGCACCTCCCCACCAAAATTTGTGTAGATGGACAAATGGTAAAGTCGCCGCTCAGGAGGGCGGAGAATGTAGGCTTTACAAGTATCAAGGTAAAGTAGCGCTACAATAACTTGAGAAAGTAATCCTGCGATGGTGGTTCGAATCCACCTCTGCACACCAAATACAGTACCTCTAGTGGTCTAGACGAAGGTCTCATAAGCCTTTAGGGATGGTTCAATTCTATCAGGTACTACCAAAATTATGGGGCTGTAGCTTAGAATGGGTTAAAGCAAACCTAGACGAGTGCGCAGTAAGCTAGGTATATGAAGGTGGTTCGAATCCAGCCCAGCCTCAGTAAATAAACTCTATTTTTAGATTAGGTAGGCAAGGTGCAAAGTAAACAATTCCCTAGTTGTTGAAAAGAGGAAAAGAGTTTAGGGACTCGGTGCAAATCCCCTCGCTACCTATTGTAAAAGTAGAGTTATGCACCCATGGTCTAGATAGGACAAGGACGCCCGATTTTCGCTCGGGAGGACGGAGGGTTCGAATCCCCCTGGGTGTACCAAAACAATGGAGTATATTATGAACGATAAGCAAGCAGAATACTTTACGTTTAAATTTAACATTGATCCTGAATTAAACGGTGGTTATACCGAAGCCTTTAAACAAGGTGATGAATCTTGGTGGTGGTACACTAAAGACGATGAAGGACCTGCTGCAGGCCCAGTACCAAATTTTACTGGTGCTACATTTAAGTCGCTTCATCAATGGAATAAGCAATTGCTTCCGTAGCTCAACTGGAATAAGCCAATTAGTATAAATATTTTTTACTAAGAAACAACGCAAGGATGCTAAGAAATGAAAACTTTTAAAGAGCTTATTGCAGAACAAAAGTACGATCTTTGGTATATTACTGTTGATGGTGATGATCATAATGAATGGGCCACTGGCGGAAATCTTCAAACAAAAAATAAACTTGGAAAATTTGCCAAAGAAGTTAAAAAAGAATACAAAGAAAAATACGGTTCAGAACCAAAAATTTCTTTTCATAGAGCTGATATAAAAAGAATTAAAAAATTCAGACCTCATATGGTCAAAAAATAAAAACGCTTCCGTAGCTCAATTGGAAGAGCACTAGATTACGAATCTAGGTGTTGCGGGTTCGAGTCCTGCCGGGAGCTCCAATATAATGCATCAGTAGCTCAGTCTGGTAGTAGCACATGGTTGAAGCCCATGGTGTCGGTGGTTCGAATCCATCCTGATGCACCAATTTTTTTCACAAAGTTGTTGACATATGTTTCGAATTAGTATAGATTAACACTATACAAAATAACGGAGAAAAAAATGAAACAAAAACTTCACAAACCTCGTGATCCCCATGCAGTCGCGATGTTCAAACGAAAATCAGGTGCGCATGGGAAAACAAAGAAAGCTTTGCGCAGAGCAGATAAAGTTGCATTGCGCAAAGAACATCAAGGACCCTTAGCTCAGCTGGTTTAGAGCATCCGACTTTTAATCGGAAGGTCCTGGGTTCGAATCCCAGAGGGTCCTCCATTATTTTGATGATATACACTGAGACACAACGACTATACGGTATCCGGCCGGTACGACAGTATAGCGGACCCAGCAAGGTGTATATCTTCTAAGTAATGTTGGTGTGGCTCGAATGGTTAGGCTCCGGATTGCAAATCCGAGATTATGCAGGTTCAAGTCCTGTCACCAACTCCAAATACTGTCCTATAGCTCAGGTGGTAAGAGCGCAGAGCTGATAACTCTGAGGTCGAGTGTTCGAGTCACTCTAGGACAACCAATCACTCCGATGTAGTGTAATGGTAGCACGACTAATTGTGGATTAGTTAGAGAAGGCTCGAATCCTTCCATCGGGACCAATGTAAAAATGAAAGGATATACTATGAAAAATATTTTGATTACTACTGCTATGGTCACAAGTATGCTTGCTTTTCCGGTTTTTGCCGGTGACCGTGATCATGACGACGATGATGACTACAAAGTAATTCAAGGTCCTCAAGGTGATACTGGAGCAACTGGTCCTCAAGGTGTTGCGGGTAAAGATGGTGTTGTTGATTATGGCAAAATGGTAGAAACAGATGCTGTTGTTGCAACTGTTGGTTCTCTGGAACTTTTTGATCCTACTGAGAATACTTGGACATGGTCTGTTGGTATTGGTGGCGTAGACGCCGCTGGAACTAGTCGAGAAGCTGTTGCTGCTGGATTTGCATATGGCATTAACGATGATCTTATGGCATATGGTAAAGTTGGCCATTCACTGAGTGGTAGTGCAACATCTTATTTTGTTGGTGTTGGTGGAAAATTTTAAAAAAAGTAGTTGACATTACCGAATAAATAGACTATATTAATTATACAAGGTGTTAATCACCACGCTCTTTGAAAATTTAGAATTTCTCTTAGAGGTAACTCGATGATAGAGATGGAAATAGATAAACTCTATTTTCACATGCGCTCATTTCGCGCACACCGTAGCGGTTTTAAAGAAGGCGGATTTAGAGTGCAGCTGAAAACAGAGTTTATTCCCACGGGGCCCTATTGGCAGGGGCAAACGGCTGTTAACCGTTGAGTTCCAGGTTCGAATCCTGGGGTGGGAGCCAAATTTCTCAAACAAGCAGATATGTTTGTTTGGCTTGGGAGGGTATGGCACCCTTAATAGGCACGGAGCCGCAACCCAAGAACACAGTTTCCAGTCTTGGTCGACACGACCTCTCAGGAAATCTGCAGAATAGACAATCTTCTGGATAGAAAACACGCTTTGGTGGTTCTTAGTAGTGGCTTGAAATAGATTGTCGATAAACATATGTGGACGCCTTACCAGCTGAAGGGTATGTTTGGTAACTGTAAACCTGTCGTGTTGTAAAGTTCAAGTGAGAAAGTCCTACTCCCAAGGTAGCTGGAAAGCCAATACATGGTACTGCAAGCGCAGCTAAGACGCCATAAGAAGTTGGTAGTGCCAACAACATTCGGATCATTGTATCCAGCCGATAGTCTAATACTTCTTAGGCAAGGCAAAACACAGTCAGAGGTTGAAGTAGCGGCAGCGCATTTTATGTGACGGTTGCCTCTGATATAGAATTTAGGTTGAGGCCCACACCAACCGAGCGGTAGTAATCCAAGCGATGGTAATCCGGGCTGAAATAGGAGCTCAAATCGACCATATGTGGGAAATTATAGCGGGTTGGACTAGTAGACAAGGTCACCTGGCTCATAACCAGGAGGACGTCGGTGCAAATCCGGCACCCGCAACCAGATGATGCTAGGTATGGCAAATGGGGAGCCTGAGCGCTCATAACGCTTTCCCGGAAGGGCGAGTCGGTTCGATTCCGGCACCTAGCACCAAGTTAATGCGCCTGTGGTGAAATTTGGTAGACACGCTGCACTTAGAATGCAGTTCTTCGGAGTGGGGGTTCGAGTCCCTCCAGGCGTACCAAAATTATTCTCTATGCAAGAGGTCGACATCCTGTGTAGAGAGAAAGCTGCATACGCTGTGGGACCTCGGCGTATTTGATATAACAATCGAGACTTAAGTCGTCGCAGGGGTAAGAGTCCTAATGGGGGTCCTGGAAATTACAATTCCGGTGTAGCTCATTGGCAGAGCGGCGGTCTCCAAAACCGCGCGCAGGGGGTTCGATTCCCTCCACCGGGGCCAATAGCCAAGGTCCTAGACATAGTGAAACTTCAGGCTTTGTATGAAGTGAGATAGCTAGGAGACCTGCCAGTAGGGAGAAACTGGCACCAATTAAATGGATAGGCAAGCCAACTGGCGGTGGCCACGGTCTTGAAAACCGTTCGGAGTAATCAGTCTCGTGTGGGTTCGACTCCCACCCTATCCGCCAATACAGTAGATGATCCCACTGATCAATGCTGAGAGTTTGACCTAACTCGTCGAAGCGATTATGCATCATCTACCCTCTATGAGAATAGGTCCCTTCTAGCATGGATTATAAAGGAACACAATAATGAGTAAACATAATTGGATAAGACGATACGCTAACTTCAAAACATTCTTATTTGTTTATGCTGTAATTGTAAGCGTGTTCCTTATTCTAGGATTTACAATGACATAATTGGGGCTAGTCTATGGGTAGCGGGTTGCTCTTGCACAGCGACTGTTCACTCGGTTCGATTCCGAGTAGCTCCACCAAAATCACCGTCGCTAGCCTAGGCTTACAGCGAGTAATACGCAACCATAAGAACGCGCGGTGACTCAATTAATGCGGAGGTAGCTCAGAGGTAGAGCTCTTGCTTGCCAAGCAAGTGGTCGTGGGTTCGAATCCCATTCTCCGCTCCAAGTTACCAAGGGTGTGGCTGGAAACGAGGCATTCACTTTATAGTCAACAACGTTGCTGGTAAAACCGATAAATTCCTCCTCAGGATTTGCAACAAGACTGACCTTGGTATTTTATATTGGCCCTATGGTATATGGTGTATTACGCTCGGCTGTCTACCGGGAGAACGGGGTTAGAGTCCCCGTAGGGTCGCCATTTTTCAGTTGACATTGTTTTCTAGTTAGTATATGATACTACTATCAAATGGAGAATCATATGCCTAGAACAGTTCATGTCACAGTCACTTATTCGGTTCACATTGAAGATGATAAAATGAGTGACAAAGAAGCTTTGACACATGCAAAAGAAAACTTCGAGACTGAAGGTAGTATCTTTGATGTTCAAGCTCACTTTTTTGAAAAATGGAAAACTACTTTGAAAAAGTTTCGTAAAGGTAAAGGTTCATATTAATAATGCGAGATTAGCTCAGTTGGTAGAGCAGGTCGTTTACACCGATCAGGTCGGCGGTTCGAACCCGTCATCTCGCACCATTGGGAGGTAGTTCAGCGGCAGAATAACTGACTTTGAATCAGCAGGTCGGTGGTTCGAATCCACCCCTCCCAACCATTGGATACGTGGCAGAGTGGTCGATTGTGCTGCCCTGGAAAGGCAGTGTAGGTGCAAGCCTACCGTAGGTTCGAATCCTACCGTATCCGCCAATATAAATAGTTATAGTTAACATGGAGGTGACTATGACTAAAATCATTACTCTTATTGCAGCTTTATTCTTTTTCATTACTCCTGCATATGCTACGACAGATGAAGTAATGCTCGATATGATTGAATATATCGAAGAGAATAGCAAATACGAATACAATAACGAAAAGCTACCATACATTCAAATTCGAACAATGGATGAGTTATGCCAAGCAGTATATCCACCTGGGTTTTATGAATTAGTAAAAGATCAATGTGCAGTAGCTGGTTATTACGATCACAATTTAAATACTGTGTTCATTGCTGATGAGTCTGGACCTTATATGGTAGACGAAGGATTTATTGAGACTGTTCTTTTTCATGAGTTGGTACATTACCTACAGTACTTGAATGGTGAGCATGAAATGGTTCAATGCCAAAATGCACTTGAAGCAGATGCTTTCTTACTTCAAGATGATTACGTACAATACAAAGGTTATCCTGAAGAACAAAGACCAGATCCACTATTCGCAGCGATTGTTTCTTCTTGTAATGAAGATCCATTTGCACCGTGACAAGTGTTATAATACTAATAGTAACAACAGCAGCAACTTCACTATATGCTTTCTTAATAACAGCTTTAGCTGATAAACATCCTGAAATTGCTGCTTTAATTTCTTTAGCTGTTGTATTATTATGGTTATTGGTTTACTTATGGATATGACAACTGAGTTGGTGCTCAGGAGGGTTTGCTAAACCCATCGTGCCTGAAAGGGTATCGTGTTCGATTCACGGCATATCCGCCAATTTAACAAATGAGGTATTCTTATGCTTGATCACGATATTGAACTTGACGAACCGATTATTGAAAAACCTTCTTTAAAAGATCGTATTCAAAAAGACCGAGCTGCACGACAGCGACGTAAGGAAGTTAAGTTGATTAAGTCAGTCCATTCTTTTAAAGAAGAAAAAGAAGCTCGTGAAAGACTTAAAGCGAAACGCAGATTAGAAAAGCAAAAGAAAAGAAAATTGAAAAAAACTGGTTGACATTCAATTATAAATATGTTAGATTAAATATAACAAAGGTTACTGGCTATAGCTCAGCATGGTAGAGCGCTTGCTTTGGGAGCAAGATGTCGGGAGTTCGAGTCTCTCTAGCCAGACCAAGGTCCCCTTATTGGGGTCTTTCCGAGTCCGCAAGGATTTCGAGAGGGCTCTTCACTCAGTGAATCCCATTTAAATCCTCTAAATGCTGAGGTGGTGATAGGAAGGTTAGATTGTGCGAGCCTATCATCTAGTAGTAACAATCTATACCTGGATTGGGTGTCGGTTCAGGAAGAAATCAAATGCCGGCTTCGTAGTGGCGGTATAGGGCACCCCCGTATTAAAAGTATTCTCATCGACGGATGAGAGTATGTGGTGCAAGGAATGTAGCCCTGAATCAGAGGGCTTAACTTGGCTTACATGCTGTGGTGGCACTAGTAGATTGTGGAGACACAAAGTGCTAGTAAGTAAGACTGACCATCTTACTGTAAGGCTCAAACGTATAGGATAAAAGGTATCTGATTCGTTTGTTGGAGGTGAACCCCAGTCCTCCCCACACTATAAATAATCTTATGCGGGTAGAACTTAATGGTGGGTGGTCCCATCAGCAGCCTTCCAAGCTGTGTGTAAAGAGTTCGATTCTCTCTATCCGCTCCAAAATTTGCCGGTATAGCTCAGCTGGAAGAGCAGTTGCCTTGTAAGCATCAGGTCCGGGGTTCGATCCCTCGTGCCGGCACCATTATCCACCTTCGTAAGGTTCTTGTTCCTCATATGAAGTTTGCTTGATGAAAGCAGATGTTGGATATCCATTTCCTGCAACACCGTGGATTTTCTCTTTGCCTCGAGACCATGAGGTAACCCCCAAAATAGCACCCATAGCCAAATGAAATAAGCCTCCTGCTCCTAGAGTTAAGGGGGCCCATTGCTGTGCGACCACACCAGATACAAAGTAACCTTGCCATATTGTCCAGAATACAGGACCAATAATGAAATCAAAAAAACAAATAGCGATATAGAGCCAACCTACCATTGGTCTCCATTTATTATTGATCCAAGTCTCTTTTTCTGGTTTCATAGTATTCTCCTTTACATAATATTTATAAGAATCAGTTGACATTTAAAATATATAAGATATAATGGTATCATAACATGGAGACTTAAAATGTTTACTCAAGAACAAATTGAAGATATCGTTGAACTACTAGCAACTCTTGATCCATCTACGAAGGTGTATCTTGGTTGTGATAGTGTTCGCTATTTTAAAAAAGGTCGTGCATTTGGTAGATATGCCACTGTTGCTATTATTCACATGAACGGTAAAAATGGATGTCGTATCTTTAAAAACATTTCGTACGAACCTGATTATGATCTTAAAAAAGATCGTCCAAAGATGCGAATGTTGAATGAAGTAGCTAAGGTGTGTGAACTTTATACTGAGCTTGCACCCTTCATTGATGAATTTGATATTGAGATACACCTTGATATTTCTCAAGATCCTAAAAATGGATCCAACTGCGCCGCATCTGAAGCTGCTGGGTATGTATTAGGTATGACAGGCATGCAACCTAAGCTTAAACCGCATTCATTTGCTAGCTCATTTGGGGCAGATCATGTAGTAAATAAATTTTCATAAGTGTTAATATCTAAGTACTAAATGTATAAATAGTAGAAGGAGGAGATACAATGATCTACTATTATACATATCGCATTACATGTACACACCCTGATTCAGTTGAAAAATATTATTATGGTTTTCGAAAATCAAAAAAGCCGCCAAAGGAAGATAATTATTGGAGTAGCTCTAAATATGTCAAAGAGGCTATTTTAAAATACGGAAAGACATACTTTAAAAAGAAAGTATTAAAAGTATTTCATGAAGCTAAAGATGCAATGTTGCACGAATCTCAGCTTCATGAAAAGTTTAATGTAGATAAAAATCCTTTATTTTTTAATAAATGTAAATCTACTGTATGGGGGTTTAGATCAACTGGTTTGGTTTTAAGTGGTAAAACTTATGAAGAAATTCATGGTGTTGAAAAAGCTAAAAAGCTTAGAGAAAAACGATCTATAGATATGAAAAAACATAGAGCGCTTAACCCAAATTCAGTAAAAGGAAAAAATAATCCTAATTATGGAAATAAGTGGTCTGAAGAAAAAAGAAAAGAATTTGCTTCTAGGAGACAAGGTGATAAACATCCAGCATTTGGTTCTATGTGGATTAATAATGGAATAATAAGTAAAAAAATATCTAAAAATGAGCCTATTCCATCTGGATGGATAAAAGGTAGAATAAGAACTTGGAAAAATCAATTTGGAAAATAAAGGATGAAATGATATGAAAGACTTAGGTATTATTTTGGCTTTTTTGCTTATTGCATCATTATTTTTTCCCGAAGAAGCAGGAAAAATTTGGGCTAAAATAGAAAAAGGTTATCAAATCGAAATGAACGGGTTTGAATGATATGAGGTGGTATGACTACATAGTTTGCTTTGCAGCTGCGGATATTATAGCCTCTGGAATTGTATCTTTAAATATTTTTCTATTTACATTTGGTGTATTTGGATATATAATGTATGAGAAAGCATGTATTATGGAAATGAAGAGGAAGAAATAATGGCATATATTGAAGTAGATGTAGACCTCGATGAATTTGATGATCAATCATTGATTGATGAGCTTGAAGGGCGAGGCTGGTGGGTTTCGCCTGAAAGACATTGGGAACCACTTGAATTGGATAATGAACAAAAGAAATGGATTTGTGAGCTCATTCTTAAGCATAATCTTGATGTGACTGATATTATGGGAAAGGAAATTTATAATGAGCTATTACACTCCCGATAATTGGGTCGTCATTAAGATTAAAGGTGACGACCCGCACTATCGAGTCCTTGCAGGTTGGTCGGGTGGATATCTTGACGGCGACGCATGGCGTATGAATAGTGGTATCACAAAAGTCGAAGAAGATGAACACCACTATCTTTTTTATGGATCGAGTGGTTCATGCTATAAGTGTCATAAAGAAGCATACTACCTCCGTATGAACAATGCTTATATTTGGAACAAGTTGCAAGAACTCCATGGTGACAAAGTTCAAATGATGGACGAAGATACTGACTGGCATTCTGTGGACTGGATAATCAAATGACTGAATTCCGAATCCTCATATGCGGTGGAAGAGATTATGACGACCGAACTCGCTTCTTTCATTTCATGGATAGTGTCCTTGAGACAATCGGGGAAACTGGAGAGACTCCAAGACGAGATGTGGTCATTATTCATGGAGCAGCCCGAGGGGCAGACACACTTGCAGATGATTATGGACGTGAGCGAGGACTTAGAGTCATACGCTACCCTGCCGACTGGAAAACTCATAAAAGAGCAGCAGGGCCCATTCGAAATAGATTAATGTTGACAGACAGTCAACCACATGTTATAATAGCATTTCCAGGTGGCGATGGGACCGCTGATATGGTATCAATTGGAAAGAAAGCTGGTGTTTCAGTATATGAGGTGAAACGATGATAATTGATATTGAAACAATGGATGATAGCCATGAATGCGAAACATGTGGGATTAGTGTAGCATATGGAGGCGTAGTTTATATCGACGGAAAGGAAGTACTTCGTCGAGAACCTTCAGCTTATTGTTATGATGATCCATCTTTTGATGAAGACGCTCTCTTAGTAATGGCTCTTAAGAAAATTGGTATTGATGTGTTTGTCGATGGCGAGCGCTATTTCATCAGCTCAATTGATGAAGAATATCACGAATTTGAATTGGAGAATAAATGATGTATATGGCTTGGCTGTGTTATAATGAAAGTTTCGGTGATTCTATTGATGACGCAGAAACTAAAATCGTTTTCGAAGAACCTGAAGAATGGAAATATACAAAAGTAATTCCCATTCAATTTAATGTTCTTCATCAGTGGTCTAATAAAGACAAGGAACTTTACAAATGAAACTTTGGATTGATTGCGAGTTCAACGAATTCGGCGGTGACCTCATTTCGATGGCTCTTGTTGCAGAAGATGGACAAGAGTTTTACGAAGTGTTAAATCTTGAAAACGACGAAAAGTACGGCTCATGGGTCTTTGCTAATGTTGTTCCGTGGCTGAATAAAGAACCAATTCTGAAGGAAGTATTTCAATCTAAATTGTGGCAGTTCATAAACCAATGGGATGAAGTCCATATCATTGCTGACTGGCCTGATGATATTCGTTACTTTTGTGCAGTTCTCATTACAGGTCCTGGCCGTGCACTTAACACTCCGCCGAAGCTAACAATGCAAATCGATCGAGAATTGGACACGGTTGACAGTAAAATTCTACACAACGCTCTTGAGGATGCTAGAGCCATTAAACGTAGTTGGGAACGGCGTGAGAAAGAAATGATTGGATATGGAGTAACAGAATGAAACTGACTGTAACTGAAATTTCTATTCATAAAGAAGATGAAAGTCCTATTTTTGGTGATATTGCAACTCACGTTAAACTTGATGATGAAGGCGGTGGTGTCTTTATTAAGATCGTGCAACACGATGATACAAAAATGAATGAGATTCGTCTGGATTTTAATGAGGTCGAGTACCTAGTTAAAGCCATTGAAATGCTGAAGAAGAATTTACAACAAGAACAATTTATTCCAGACTATGTTCCACACATCTATCCAGGTGATAATACCACACAGCCAGATATTCCAAATTATTTAGGCGGACCTAATACCTGTGGTAAATGTGGTATGGTATTTGATGGTGTAACTTCTTATTATTGTTCTCATAACGATTGTCCAACTTTTATGAAAGCTACTTAACATGTATGTAAATATTGGCCCTTACAAAAACGTTAACGGTGATCGTAAGATGGATATTCATATTCATAATTACGACACGTGGAGTATGGACTCTACCCTTGCTCATATTATTCTTCCTATGCTTAAGCAGCTAAAGGAGACTAAGCATGGTTCTCCTTTTGTAGACGATGAAGATGTACCGGAAGAACTTCGTTCTACAAGTGCTCCACCAAAGGAAAATGAATGGGATACCGATGACTTTTTTCATGACCGTTGGGATTGGGTTATTGACGAAATGATTTGGGCATTTGAACAAAAGTGTCGTGATTGGTGGCAGGAAGATTATGTCATCGAGCATGCAGAAATCGACTTTGATGATAAAGAAGAAGTTGATTACGAAGGGGAAGCAGTTGTCAAGCTTAAGTGGAAAAAAGAAGGTAAGTATGATCGAGAAGGTGAAAAGGCTCATCAAGAACGTATGGACAGAGGATTTAGACTGTTTGGAAAATACTACGAGGGACTTTGGGACTGATACTAGACGTGAATCTCTTGAGAGATTAAGATCAAATCTTACTGAACTTGGATTTGAGCCATTACCTCTTAGTATTAACGATTTAGAATGTTATTGGGTGAGAGTTGTTGGCGCAGATAAACCATATGTTAGTATATCATGGGAACTTTATGAAGATGCTTTAAGTATAGAAGATCTTATGTCTTCTTTGAAAAAAGTTTGCAAAACTAACTAGGAAAAAAAATGAATAAAAAAATAGAACAAGAATACATCGAGTATTATAAAGAAATGGCAAAGACAAATTATTACCCAGGGGTTTCTTTAAGTCCTTACGTAAATGATATATCGTCTTTAGTTGAAAAAACTAATTCAAAATCAATGCTTGATTTTGGTTGCGGTGGTGGAAGACAATATAATGTTGAAAAACTGCACGAAAATTGGGGCTTCATGCCTACACTATATGATCCAGCTGTAGAAAGGTATTCATTAAAACCTGAAGGTCCATTTGACTGTGTTATAAGTACTGATGTTTTTGAGCACATTCCTGAAGAAGCATTAATATATTCTTTAGAATATATTTTTAATATTGCAGAAAAGTTCGTTTTTATAGCAATATCAACCGCTAAGGCATGTACAATATTGCCTAATGGTGAAAACGCCCATTGTACTGTTAAACCTTTAGAATGGTGGGCAGAAACTATTAATTCATATAATAAAAATAAAGTATTATGTGTAGTAAAGTCATCTAAAACTCAAGAAGTAGTATTTTATAGTTGACATTCCTTTTCAAATAGTATAGATTACTATTATACAAAATGAAAGGAAACACTATGAATCGTACATTTAAAGTTGAAATTGAAGTTGATGAACTTTATGAGCTTGAAGTTAGTACACCTTTCCAAAATTTTGATCAGCGTGAAGGATCGTGTTACACTGATTATAAAAAAGAAACTCATACCTTTACGAGCTTCAACGATGCTTGTGAATGGGTAAAGAAAAATCCAAAAGCCGAAATCAAATCGTTTGTTCGAATTGAAAACAAGCTTGAAGCTCTTAAAACTTGGACCGCATCAGACGGAGACTTGAAATGACCAAGCCTATTTGCACTGTTATGGTTGGCTTGCCTGCTATGGGCAAGTCAACTCTTGTTGACGAAATGTGCAAAATGGATCCAGATGTGTTTGTATACAGCACTGATGCTATTCTTGAGCGCATTGCCGAACAGCTTGGCAAAACCTACAACGAGGTTTTCGAAGATCACATCAAGTCAGCGCAAACTGAAGCTGATATTTGGCTTGCCGAAGCCATTAAACACAAACTGAATATCATCTGGGATCAGACTAATTTGGGTGTCGGTAAGCGCCGCAAGATCATCAATCGCATGAAGCAAGCAGGTTATGAAGTGTCTTGCTGCTGTATTGTTCCGCCTGAGGCTGGTCACTTTGATGATTTGAAAGTGTGGAAGCGGCGTTTGCAAAATCGACCAGGTAAAACGATTCCGGATCATGTGCTTTCGAATATGTGGGAAAGCTATGTCGAACCTTCCCTTGCAGAAGGGTTTGACGATATCATTTACTATAATATGCATGGTGCGTTGATTGGCATGGACTTTAAACGTGGAGATGAATAATGAAACAAACTTTTTTAGATATTCGTGAAGTGGTAGGTTTAAAAATCGTTGAAATTGGTATCAAAGTACTTCCTGCCGGCACAGTTCAAAACCATGTCGTAGTCGGTCTTCATAATGGTATTGTTAACGCGCTCAAAGAGGAAAACGATACAGCTATGAACTTTAAAAGTGGATATAAATGATGAAACCTTATGTTCATGCAAAAAATAGTGTAAAACGTTATGGAGGAATTATTGAAGACTACATGCCAATTCACGACTGGTTTGACTCAACCAAAGCCGCTTACGCGAACTTTGGCCACCGCGCAATCCTGCACAACACATTCGGAATCTTCCTTTGTGAACAACTATTTGGAAAAACAATTACCAATACGGACGGAAAGGTCGTCAGTGTACGAGACATTGGTGAAGACCACGTTAAAGAAGACTGCGGAGGTAAAATTCCCACAATTGAAGATTGGATGAAATCATTGGAAGCTGAACCGTGGATGCTTGGAAAAGGACAAAAGGCATTCGCAAAACATATGGGCTTAGATGCTGATTAATGAAAGGAAATACAATGGATTTTGAAGCACTTAAAAAGAACTTTGAAGAATTGAATGAACAAGTGGCAGCAGCTCGAAAAGAGATGCAAGCAAAATCTACAGGATTTGTAGAAGCTGCATGTAAGCAATTTTTTGATGCTTGTCCGGAAGTCAAGTCTGTATTTTGGACTCAGTACACACCATACTTTAATGATGGAGAAGCGTGTGAATTTTCTGTATACGACAAATACTTTACACTATTTGGTGCAGAAGCTGATTATGACGATGAAGAAGGTTCTGTCCTTTATACAGAGAAAGATCTTAATCAAGCAAAAGAACGCTTAGTAGAAGCTGAAAAATACACGGCCGATCCCAATACTTGGATTGAAAATTATAAAAAGGAATATCACAAAAAGTACGGGCGCGATTGGGGATCGTATAGCCAACCAAAACCGTATCCGAGTGATCCTGAAGAAGCAAAAGAACGTCTAGAAGAAATTGAATCGTTTTTGGAAAAGTATCCTCTTGAAACTACTCAAAGGATCGATGAAAGCTTTAGTGCTTTGCAAAGTGCACTTAATATGATTGATGAAGATATTATGCAAGCAATTTATGGTGATCATGTTAAAGTGACTATTACTCGCGCTGGTACTGATATCGACGAGTATGATCATGAATAGTTGGAAGCTTGAAACCGATGTAGCTGCTCAGGCATGTGGCTGCATCGGCCCTCAAAATGGTGAACCTTATTGCCCGTGCGCTATGCGGGCAAGACGTGTATATCAAAGAGACGGTCGCTGGATAGAACCAGAAAAAGATTTGGGTCCAGTTACTTCTTCTTTCTCAAAAGGATTTAATGATGTCACGTGATATTTGGCTTATTAGTGATACACATTTCTGCCATTCGAACATCTTAAACTTTACTGATGCATTTACTGGCAAGCATATTCGTCCTGGCTACGACGATGTGGATCATATGAATGAACATATGATTGAGCTTTGGAACAGTACAGTTAAGCAAGGTGATATTGTGTATCATCTTGGTGATGTAGCTATGGGTCCAGACCATAAAGAATGGATGGCTAAAAACTTTAATCGACTTCATGGAAGCAAGCGTCTTCTTGTAGGTAATCACGATGATGTAAAGTTTCTTGCATCTGGTGGCTGGTTTCAAAAGGTTGGTCTGTGGCGTCAGTTTACAGAGTACAATCTCCTTTTGAGTCATGTACCACTACATGAAATGTCTGCTTCTCGTGGTAGACCTGACGCACAAATAAAAATGGTCAACGTTCATGGACATATTCATCAAAATCCATCTCCGCCTGGTGCTTATATTAACATGTCTGTAGAGGCAATTGATTATACGCCAGTACATATTGAAGATATTGCACAACAGGCTAAAAAACTAGTTGACATTCATTCTTAAATAGTATAGATTACTATTATATAAAATGAAAGGAAACACTATGAACTTCAATCTTGACTATCGTGATTATGGTCGACGGGAAGAAACTCAGTATGGCGAAAGCCGTTGGGAATACGAATGGCGTGAGGACCATGTCTACCGCTATTTTGGGGCTCGAATAACAAATGAGGGTTATAGCGATGTGAGTCTTTTTCCTGGTGAGACAGAGGTTAAACCTGGTGATGATATTTACATTGTCTACGTGAGCTACGACAGCGGCGACAGCTTTGGTCGCGAAAATGGTTGTAGAACACATCTGTGGGCATTCAGCAACAGCGCAAAAGCTTACCGCCTTGTTGAAGCAATTCGTAAAGATGCTGCTGCGAACCCTAACTTCAATTATGAAGGTAAGCCTCTTGAATTTGAAGGCGTGCCTATTAATACTAATGAATGGAAGGGATACTTTGAACACTTCAATTATGCAGATGTCGAGGCAGTAGTAGTAAAAAACTAGTTGACATTCATTCTCAAATAGTGTAGATTACTATTATACAAAATGAAAGGAAACACTATGAATACTGCAGATATTTACATCGTTATTGATATGAGTCCTCGGTTTCAAAGTATTTTACTTACTACCTTTGATAAAGAGGAAGCTGAAGAATTTGCATCACTTTGCCGTGATCGGATGATTTTTCAGCCGAGTGGTAAAGATTTTCCTAGCACTCTGCGCCATTCTCACGTGCTTTAATAAAAGGAAACACTATGGAACTTGCAATCGTAATGTTGCTTGCTTACATGCCATTTTTTGCGTGGATGTATAAGCAAGGTAAAATTGAACTTGAAGAAGTGAAAAAAGAAATAGAGAAGAGAAAATGAAGTTTATTTGGACAATCGCTGCTCTAGGTGTACTCGGCACCGGATATGCAGCACTCACCTCTGGACAAGCAAATGCTGGTTTGTTTGATAGCATTGCAACAAGTAACTGGCCTGTCAAACAAAGTAAAGCTTTCAAAGTTGAAGCTTATGGTTTTGACTTTCGTGTATATGAGTGGCAGACAGAAAGTGATCCTAATACTTATTGCACTGTTGCAATTGGTAACTCGTCTTCGGCACCCTATATGGGTCTCAACTGTTTTCAAAAAACTCAATAAGGAGAATCTAAATAATGCTTAATCGACTTGCAAAACTTGCCCTTGCTGGCGCAATGGTAATGTCCCTTTCTGGTTGTTTTTGGGGAGAAAAGGTAGAAGTTCCGCCTGCATCTGTAGGTATGGTACTTGGTAAGAATGGCTATCAGGGTGATATCGTTCCGCCGAGTCGTTTCCGTCTTTCTCCCTGTTTCTTTAATTGTGATAAACTTGTCGTGATTGAAGCTGGTGATGCTGGCATGAAAGAGGCAATGACCGTGTTGATGCCACAAGACAATCTTGATCTTGGTGTTGATGTTCGCTTTACTCTTGCATTGAGTGAGGACCGAAACCAAATTCTTGGCGTGTTTGATCGTGTTGTTCCTACTCGACTTGAAAGTGGAAATTTTGGTACCACACTTCAACAAGTCTACGGTGTTTATGGTCAAAGCGTAGTACGTAATGTCGTTCGTTCTACTTTGAGTGAATACAGTATTGCTGAAATCGCAGAAAACCAAAGTTCTGTAAGTGAAAAGCTTAAGCAAGAAGTATCATCTGCTCTTAAACGAACTCCACTTGAAGTGAAGCAGTTTGGTCTTGCTGATATCCGCTTCCCTGCTATTATTACACAAGCACGTGAAGCAGCACAAAGTCGAAAGATTGATGTTGAACGTGCAGAAGCAGATGCACAAGTAAAAATTCGAGAAGCACAGGCACGACTTGAAGTTGCCCGAGCTGAACGTGAAGCCGATCTACTCGAAGCCAAAACTGTAGCCGAGGCAAATAAGATTCTTGCTGATGGTGTTACACCTGAACTGCTTGAGTATCGTAAGTGGCAAGTAATCGAAAAAATGGCTACCAACAAGAACTCTGTATTCTTCCCACTTGAAATGACTAATTCAGTTGGACTTGAAAACCGAATCTTCAGTGAAGGTAAGTAATATGGCTATTGAATTTATGACGGGGGCGACAGTGTTCGCCCTCATTAATCTCATAATCTTTCTTGGTTTGGTATATCTTTTTATCCGTGGCCTTAGGAAAATGTATGCACAATGGAAAGAATACGAATCGTTTAAAGATGTTAAAACTCCGCCAGAATTCTTTTATGTGATGGTTGTATGTATTTTGTTTATTTTTCTTGGAAGTGCTACACAACCCAAACTATCAATTGATCCTGTGCAAAATCGCGCACTAATTGAGTATCAAGAAAGTACTGAGGAAATTATCATCGAAACTCCACCACCTCGAACCGAAACACTTGAAGGATTTACTCCACTAAAGTGAGCCGAAGCTCACTTTTTAGTTGACATTCTTTTTGAAATAGTTTATATTGATTCTATAATGAATGAAAGGTACTAAGATATGCACTATACTTTTCCTGAAATCCGCACTATCTCTGATGTGCTTCCGCATATCGAAGGGCGTGACGAATTCATTGTGGCGGAACGAGAAGGCTACACTGTTATCAACTATGTTGTAGCAATGGCTGATACTTTCGGTAGCGTAAGTATCGGCAGCAAACTAATTCGTGGTGCACCTAAAGAATTCCATTACGATTACTCAAGTCTGGTAAGACGAGAGTGTCGAGGTCTTATCTTTGATCGTGATGGTAACATCATGAGCCGCCCGTTCCACAAGTTCTTCAATGTGAACGAGCGTGATGAAACTCAGGTCAATAAGATCGATATGTTGCAGCCGCATATAATCATGGAAAAGATGGATGGATCTATGATTCGTCCTATCTTGGTTGACGGTTACTTGCGCCTTGCTACCAAGATGGGTGTGACCGAAGTGTCAATGCAGGCTGAAGAATGGCTTGCTGCTCAAGACTCTGAGTACAAGGAATGGCTTCGTGCCTACATAGATAACGGATATACTCCTATCTTTGAATGGGTAAGCCCGTTTAATCAGATTGTTCTTGCTTATGAAGAAGCAGACCTTGTTCTTCTTGCCATTCGTGAAAACGTAACTGGTCGATATCTAGATCTAGATGAAGAGATGACTGAAATTCGTTGCCCCTTCACTGTTGTTCCTCGTTACGGTTCGATGGAAGGTAACATTGTTGACTACATCAACCGTCAGCGTGAAGCAGAGGGTCGTGAAGGTGATATTATCGCGTTTGCTGATGGTCATCGTTTGAAAATCAAGAACGACTGGTATGTCAGAATTCATAAAACTTTGGATCGTGTGAAGTTTGACCGTAACATTGTTGATCTGATTCTTAACGAGGATGTAGACGATGTTATTCCGATGCTGCCGCAAGAGCAAGTAACTCGTATTCGTGACTTCGAAACTAGTTTTTGGAAAGCGTTTAAGCAAAAGGAAAACCGTTTGTATGGTCTTTATATGGCTGCTACACAAACTTATGATGGTGATCGCAAGCGTATTGCTCTTGAGTTTGTTCCTACACTGGAGCATAAAGCAGATGCATCATTCGTTTTTCGTATGCTTGATGGAAAAGAGCTTCGTGAATTGTTGTTAGATCATATTCGCAAGAGTATTAGCAGCAACACCAAGTGGGATGCTTGCGCAGAATGGATGGGCATGTAATGGCTAATGTATTTGTTTTTGGATCAAATCTAGCAGGGCGGCATGGAAAAGGTGCCGCTCTGCATGCAAAACAACACTATGGAGCTGAGTATGGAGTGGGTAAAGGCCGTACTGGAAATGCGTATGCTCTTCCCACTAAGGGTTATCAGTTAAATGTGCTTTCTCTAGATCGCATTCAGGATTTTATAAATGAATTCATAACATATGCTAACAATAATCCAAATGACATTTTTCTACTTACACCTATTGGCACTGGATTAGCAGGTTATAAACGCGAAGAAATTTTTAATTTGATACGAAACTGTGCTCCATTGCCGAGCAATATTGTTTTTACAAAGGAATGGTTTGGACTATGAAATTTGAAACACAATGGACTCACGAAGAGCCAACATTAACAGCACAACAACAAAAAATACTTGATGAAGAACTCGATGAACTAAACGAGGTTTTAGAATCTGCGGGTGATCTTATATTTCATACAGTATTTTTAGAAGAAGATCACGAAGGTGCCACAATCGCAATTGATGGTATTGACGATACATTGTATTTGACTTATTATGAAAAAACCAAATGGGCGCCGTTAACATTTGATGAGGAAGAACAATGAACATACATCATAGGCCAATTTTTGATACTAAAAGAGTAGAAGAACATTACTCTGAGAAAGATGGTGTACCGGTGAAGTATGTCTGTACATCTGCTCCTAACGAGTATGCAAATTATGCTGCAGATATTTTTTACCGTGAAACTCCACACCCTGAGTTTGGTAATCGCTACTTTGGATTGTATCGTAATCCTGATCCAGCTTCTGATGGTACGATTATGATCACCAATGCTGATATGATTGAAGAGCTTGAGTTTGGTATGATTCAATCAGCTGGACAACTACATTACAGTCAGCATCGTCACGATTTCTATTCTGTTGGAAATATATGTATTGATGGTGGTCGTGCATACTTTCGTCGCCTTGGTGATATGACTATTCCGTCTCGCTGGTTCAAAGTGAAAGATGGCGAATTCGTCGAAGATAATAGTTGACATTCATTCTTGAATAGTATAGATTACTATTATAAGAACTTAGAGGAAAATAAAATGCTAGTAGTATTTGATATCGATGGAACTCTTGCTAACATCGAACATCGACTTGATTATGTTCGTAGTAAGCCAAAGAACTGGAAAGCCTTTGATGCTGGCATTCCGAATGATAAGGTGAATGAGCCTGTTGCGGAAGTGTTTGACGCAATGGTTATGGGTGGTCATACTGTTATCCTTGCCAGTGGTCGTAATGAACGCAGTCGTATCGCAACGCAGGATTGGCTACGTAAAAACGGTTTTAGCATGTATCAAAAACTCTATATGCGTAAGGCAGAAGACTTCCGTAGTGATGATATTGTGAAGCAGGAAATCCTTGACGAAATCATCGCTGACTACGGTAAGAAGCCTGATATGGTCTTTGACGACAGACCGAGAGTTGTGAAGATGTGGCGTGATAACGGTATCTTTGTTTTTGACGTATATCAAGGTGAGGAGGACTTTTAATGTCTATCGGTGATCTTCAATTTGAAATCAATCAGCAACGTACCAAAAAAGCAAATAGTGCTGATTTGGCTTGGAAACTTGAAGCTATAATGTATGACGCTTTGTTGAAAATTACTGAGCAAAGTCACGATGAAGTTTCCGCTACCATTGCAATGGTCGCTCTTAATGAACGTCAAAATATTATTCACGAACATCGGAATTTGATGTCAGGTTCAAGGTGGTGAGGAGGACTTTTGATGAATGAGCATTATGCTAACCTTGTGTTCTTCCTGCTTTGGGCAGAACAACAGGATCAGAACATGATGTGGGGCGGCGTTCGAATCAGTGACGCCATTGACTCATTAGCTGCTATTATAGGAAAAGACCCCGAACAACTAAGGGAGTTGATCTAATGAAACTTCGAGTACGTAACAACTGGGAAAACTATGAATGGACATTGGATGGCTCATCTGTTGATGTTCGAGACATTGACGCTGTAACTATTGAAGGGTGGGACTACGACGCTCGAGCGGTAAGAAAAAAGAATCAAGTATACGATCACGGTCATGTCTACAACACTGTGACTTATGACCTTGAGATTGAAGCAGAAGTTGCCGAAACTTTAGTTTGGGTTAGTTTATATGACAACCCAAAACTTCTTGCTAAAGTACATCGAGTAGTAAAAATGGGAGAATTCGTTCAATGAAAAATCGAACAGTATCAGATGGAAGTCATGAAAGAGATGAAGAACTATACCAATACCTAGCATGTGATTACTTTGCTACCGGCGAAGGTCGTACCATTTCTCTTCTTATCACGCGAGCATATCCTCGTGCTGATGATTATGAGACTGGTGAGACAAAGCCAGAAGTCAAAAACTCTGCTAAGTTTCGTGCAGCTCGTGAATTCAGTGAAAAGTTTGGTGGTTGGTATCTTCAAGGTGCTGAGAACCTGCCTCGTGAAGAGTTTTTGCAAAGGTTTGGTAATCACTTGCCAGAATATATGACAAAACTTCTCAATGCTGAAGGTGAAGATCGGCCTGGCAATTTGAACTTTTCAACACAAATTCATATGAACTTTTCTTAGGAGAAAAATATGTCAAATGATTATGTAGTAGTGACAACTGTATCCCAGTTTCGTATGCGGTATGTAATGCACAAAGACGATCTTCAGAAACTAAATCCTGATACTCCGGTCAATCCTATTGAATGGGCAAAGGACACTATTACGTGTAATGAATGTGATGACTTTTCACAAGAACATCTTGGTGAATTGATTATTGACTCCACAACAATGACAGAAGATGAAATGCTTGAACTGTTTGATAAGGATAATGCTTATCTTTCAAGCTGGTCACGTGATTACAAGATTGATTGGACTCGCAATTTGATCATGCAATTCAGATGAGTAACGATCAAGAACGCTACCACGAGTGGCTAAAGCGTAAAATTAAAGAGGAGAGAGAAGATAAATAGTCCTATACACAATAGGATTTACAATGCTCACCTATTTAAAACGAATTGGAATTGCTCTTTCTGTTCTTTTAAATGTTACTCTTGGAGGTAAGAGTAACCAAACATTTTCTGCTCGTAATTGGGATCGAAAAAGAAACGGTAAAACCAATCTCGTTTTAGTTATAGACGGTGTTTGTATTTTTATCGCATATTGTGTATCGTTATGGTTAACATTATACTATAGAAGAAATATAATATACAAACTCGACAATCATTGTATGGAATCTTGGATTTATTGGCGAGTTCGTAAAGACGTTATTTATGAAATTGATGAAGGAGATAAACAATGGCAAAAGGTAAGGGCGGGAAATCCAAAGGATTTATTTCGCAAGGACTTCACTCTAATGTAGCACGTGATACTCTTAAGGGTATGAAGCGTGATCGCACTGGCGCTGAAAAAGAAATGTACAAGGTTAACGCTTACTGGGCTGGTAAGAACCCTTGGATCACCATCGCAAATCCGAATCCAAATGAGACCAACAAGCGCTTTATTCGTGTGAAGGCTAACACTCTTTGGGGTACACCTAAGGAACGTCTGAACCCACCCAAGAAAAAGGCGTGATATGGTTATAATCTACGGAATGGAAAACTGTAGCTACTGTAAGTATGCAGTAGCTCTCGCACAATCTTATAACATGGATTACGAATATCGTGACGCAAAGGAATGGAAAGAAACATTCCTAGAACAATTTCCAGGTGCTAAAACAGTTCCACAAATTGTTTGGGATGGTCGTCACATTGGTGGTTATACAGAATTTGCAGAAGAAGTAGAAAATACAATTGGAGGATATGGTGATGGATCGTTCTGATGTGATCGACCTTTTGAAAAAAGGAATTGTTGTAGTAGAGTTTACTAAAGTCAACGGTGAATATCGAAAAATGCAGTGTACTCTTAATGAATTGCATCTTCCTCTTAAAATGAACGAACAAGAGTTTACCGAAAAGAAAAAGCAAAATCCTGAAGTTCTTGCTGTATTTGATATTTCTCAAGAAGGGTGGCGGAGCTTTCGTTGGGATAAATTGCAAACAGTCAATGGAGTAATCTTTGATGGAGCTCAATGAGCTGAATAAAAATGCAAAAGGCGGTACAGAGTTAATGGCTGACCGCCTTTATGAATATGTAGATAATAAACTTCTTGATGAGTTTCAAATTGTGCAAAGTCGAGTACGTGAACTTGATCCAAAAAAGAAAAAGATCTATTGGGTTCATGATCTTGCCGGTGATCCAGAAGTACAGCATCTAAAAGATGGTGGTTGGAAGAAGTTTGATCAAATAGTATTTGTTTCACATTGGCAGCAGCAAATGTATAACGCCTATCTTGGTGTTCCCTTTTTTGCTGGAGGAGTAATGCGTAATGCTATTAAGCCAATTGAAGAACACGAAAAACCAAATGATAAAATTCGTTTGATTTATTACAGTACACCACATCGTGGTCTTGAGTTACTATACCCAGCATTCGATGAGCTTTGTAAACATTATGATGACGTAGAACTTACTGTATATTCATCGTTTGGTTTATATGGGTGGCCACAACGAGATGAACCTTATAAGAAGCTATTTGAAGCGCTTGAAGCACATCCTCGTATTCGTTATAGTGGTGCAGTATCGAATAAACATATTCGCAATGAACTCAAAAACCATCACATTTTTGCTTATCCTTCAATTTGGCAAGAGACCTCTTGTCTTTGTTTGATCGAAGCAATGAGTGCTGGTCTTGAGTGTGTACATTCCTCTCTTGCTGCTCTACCTGAGACAAGTATGGGCCTGACAAGAATGTATCAGTACACCGAAGATATGCAAAATCATGTAAATATGTTCTACCAAGCGCTAGTACATGCGGTAGAAGTACAAAAACAAATGAAACCAGATTATCAAGTACAAAAACTGCTTGCAAATCATAACTATAGTTGGGAAACACGCGCAAAAGAGTGGACAAACTTGTTGACATCTCTTTTGTAATATGATAGATTGTAATTGAATCAATCGAAAGGATACAACATGGCTCGTGCTAGCATTTCTCGTAAAAAGAAAAAAGTACCGATTTCAAATGCTCGCAAATCCATTGCAGCTGAAGAGAAACATATAGGTCGTGAAACAACAGACTGGACAAATATTCTTCCTGAAGATATGGAAAAGAAAGTCTATGAGACTCTTCGTCATTATGGATACTTCTATGATGTGAAAGACTCTTATAAGTGGGCTGTTGAGTGGGTTAAGGTTAACCGCTCAAAGGAAGATCTAAAAAACTTCAAGGCTGCGCCTGAGCGTCACTTTTCTTCGACTGTTTCTGGTCTTTGTAAGATGATTATGAATGGAGCAACGTTTAGTGAAAAGCGTATGGCATTCATTAACAAAAATATTGATGATCAAATCCAACGTGGTATCAATAAAGTAGAAGAAACTGCTGAAGAAAAGGTAGTCGACATTCGCAAGAAGTCGCCTGCTGAAATTGTAAAAGAGCGTACCTCTGATTTCATTGCTGAGATCGAAGAGGTCATTGACATGTTTGGTGGCAAGACACATATGGATTGGGATGAATACTCGGTCTATAATGAGCTTCAAAAAATCGATGCGCCTTATAACACTGCTAAGGCTGTTGTTGATTACTACACACCTCTTCGCGATGAAATTCAAGAGCTTGTTGAAAAGAAAACCGAAGACCTTGTCGAAGCGTATGCATGGCTTGGTCCTCGTAAGCGTAAGCAGTATCTCAAGGTTATTCAAGCAATCATCGATGATGCTGAAAAGTACATGATGAGCAAGAAAGCGGTTCGTAAGACTCGTAAGAAAAAGGTTGCTCCTGCTTCAAAGCAAGTCGACAAAATGAAGTATATGGTCAATAGTGCTGAATTTAAGCTTGTGAGTGTTGATCCTACAAACATTGTGGGTGCCTCTGAGGTGTACCTGTTTAATACCAAGTATCGTACTATGACATACCTTGTTACTCAATCTCCTAAAGGCTTTGAGGTGAAAGGTACCACTATTCAGGGTATTGATGTAGAAGCTTCTTATAAGAAGACTCTTCGTAAGCCTGAAGAATTCTTCAGTGAATTCACTAAGACAACCAAGGCAAAGGCTCGTAAGCTTCTCAAAGATTTGAAAACAAAAGAAGCATCCTGCAACGGCCGAGTGAATGATCAAACAATTATCGTAAAGGTTTATGCATGACAGAAGTAATCGACTTCGCTAAAATAAAACAAAAGCGCGAGCAAGAAAAGCTTGATACTATTACAGAGGAGTTCGAAAGCGACGAAGAGGAGGTAGCTAACATTGCCGCGTTAGCAACTATGGAAATTGTAGATGCTATGCTACACTTTGAATATCCAATTCAAGAGAATCCTGAATGTATCAAAGATATTCTTGGCTTGATTGAAGCGATTCGAGCTCTTGGATATCGAGCAAAGGGTCTAAATAGTCCAATCCATGAAGTAAACAATACGCTTTATGGATTTATTGATGATGAAGCTTCTTTGCTCGAAGACTTTCTTGCTGATATGGAAGACAATTTAAGTTGACATTTGTCTGTGCCTAGAATATAATTAATAGGTAACAGATAAGGAGAATACAATGCCTATTTTGGTTGATCTTAACCAAGTAATGATTTCGAATATGATGGTTCAAATTGGTAATCATAAAAACGCGCAGGTTGATGAGTCAATGATCCGTCACATGGTACTTAACAGCTTGCGTTTCAATCGTAAAAAGTTTCATGAAAAGTATGGAGAATTTGTCATCTGCTGTGATGACACAAACTATTGGCGTAGGTCTTATTTTCCGTACTACAAAGCATCTCGTAAGAAAGCTCGTCAAGAGTCTGAGCTTGATTGGAATGCAATCTTTACTGCATTGAATAATGTACGTGAAGAACTCAAGACGTTCTTTCCATATAAAGTAATTCAAATTCCAACTGCTGAAGCCGATGATATTATTGGCACTGTTGTTCATAGTGAGGGTACACCTCTTAATACTGGTGAGCCTATCCTTATTCTTTCTGGTGATAAGGACTACATTCAGCTTCATAAGTATGCTAATGTCGATCAATGGGACCCTACACGTAAGCGTTGGATCAAACACTCAGATGCTGAAAAGTATCTTGCTGAGCATATCATTAAAGGCGATGTAGGTGACGGAATTCCGAATGTACTCTCACCTGATAATTGTCTCGTGGTTGGTCAGCGTCAAAAGCCAGTTACTAAGAAGCGTATCGAGATGTTTGAGGATATAAATAATCTTGATGAGACACTTAAACGTAATTGGGCTCGGAACAAAAAGCTCATCGACCTTTCTGAAGTTCCTGAGTCTATTAAAGAGCAAATTCTTGATGTGTATGGTGAAGAGAATGATAAGGATCGTTCACAGCTCTTCAATTACTTTATCAAGAACAAATTGAAATTTCTTATGGAGTCCATCCAGGACTTTTGAACGGAGTAAAAATGGGTTATAGATTGTCTATTGCAGAAATTCTTGAAGAAGCAGCAAAAATGAAATCAAAACAAGAAAAGGTAGACTACCTTCGACAGCACAATAGTCTACCTCTTCGAAATATTCTTGTACTTATGTATGATAAGTCAAAGAAGTTTAACATTCCTGATACAGCACCACCTTATACACCTTCTGAGTATCCTGATAATCAAGGTGCTCTTCAGCGTCAAGCGCGTAAACTTAAATACTTTGTTGAAGGATTTGCGCCTGAAGGTGTGCATCGTATCAAGCGTGAAACAATGTTTATCGAGATGCTTGAGTCTGTAGATAAGAAAGATGCTGAGCTATTGATTCAAATGATTCAAAAGAAACCGATCAAGGGTTTGACTAAAGCAACAATCAACGAAGCGTTTGGTGAGATCATTAGCGATGGCTAAGAATAAAAACTTCCGTGAATGGATGTACGAAGAACAAGACTCTGAAGTCAAGTTTAAAAAGCGTGATGGTAAAAGGTACGACAAAAAGAAAGCAAAGATCCAAAACGCTCGGCGAAATAAGAACAAGAATAAATTTTCGCATTTAGAGTAACTTTTTTCAAAAAAGTAGTTGACATTCCTTTTTAGAAAGCTTATAGTATAACTATACAGAATGAAAAGGAAATCAACATGAACCGCGAATTCACTTTCACAGCGCCGAAAACCTACAAGACTATTGCTAATGCTCGCCGTGCGGTTGAGAAAGCAGGTTGCGAAGGTTTTCGGCATTTTATGATGACCAATGAGGAAGGTCGCTTTTTCCCGGTGTTTGTTGGTCAAGAAGCTGTTCAAAACGGCGTTCACTTCCACTTCAACGTTGTCGGATAAGGAAATATATTATGAAACTGAGTGATAAACTAATTCTTGTAGACTGCGACGGTGTATTGCTTGATTGGCAATATGGTTTCTATCGTTGGATGCGAGATCGTGGATTTGAGCCAATCAATCATACTGAATATGATATTGGTAAGATCTTTAATATGCCGAAACCAGAAGCCAAATCATATGTCCGACAGTTTAACGAGTCAGCCGCAATTGGTTGGTTGCCTCAGCTTCGCGACTCGGTAAAATATGTTCGGCGTCTTCATGAAGATCATGGCTTTGTGTTCCACTGTATTACTTCGTTGAGTGAAGACATTTATGCAGGTAAGCTTCGTAAGAAAAATCTCGAAGCGCTCTTTGGTAAAACTGCATTTGAAAAGATTGAGTGTCTTGATTGTGGTGCTGACAAAGATGAAGCACTTGAACCTTATCGTGATACTGGTTGTCTTTGGGTAGAAGATAAACCCGAAAATGCGATCACTGGCCAAATAATGGGTCTTGATCCTATTCTTATTAATCATCCGCATAACACGCACTTTAATATGTCGAAGTATAGTATTCGTCGTGTTTCAAACTGGCGTGAAATCTATGACAGTCTAGTATAAATACTATTGTCAGTAGGTTGAACAGAGCAGCTTATTGGCTGCTCTTTTTTTATGGAGGTAAATGATGCCAAATTACACGTTTGTGAATAATGATACAAAAGAAGAAACTACACTTACTATGTCTATTGCTGAGTATGAGCAATACAAACAAGACAATCCCCACATGACACAGAAGATCGCGCCTCCAGCTTTTGGTGATTCAGTTCGTCTCGGTTTTCGAAGACCGGATGATAACTTCAATGACGTACTGAAAAAAGCAAAGTCTTCTCATAAGCATTCCACCATTAATACAAGATAAGGAATCATATGTCTCGTTTAACAAAAAAACAAAAAAGAACACTGAGACAACAAGGTATAATTGATCAAGAAGGTAATTTTAGAGAAAGTGTATTTCGAGTAAATTCTGAAATTGAACCATTAACACCAGGTCAAAAGGCTGCTTGGGAAGCGTGGGAAGAAGATTACAATCTCGTACTTCATGGTTCTCCTGGTACAGGTAAAAGCTTTTTAGGTTTGTATTTTGCCTTAAGTGATATTGTAGATAAGAACAGTCCTCGTAATAAGGTTTTCATTATACGCTCTACTGTTTCTACTCGAGATCAAGGATTTCAGCCAGGCAACAAAAACGAAAAAGAAGCAGTATATGAAACACCATATCCACCAATCTGTAATCAAGTATTTGGTCGTGGAGATGCTTATACGATCTTAAAACAAAAAAATATGATTGAGTTTACATCAACATCGTTTTTGAGATCAGCAACATTTGATAATGCATATATAGTTGTAGATGAAATACAAAACATGAACTTCCATGAAATTGATACAGTGATTACAAGAGCCGGTGAGAATACCAAATTTATCTTTTGTGGTGATACTAAGCAAGACGATCTTGCTACTCAGCGTAAATCTGAGAAGTCTGGGTTTGGTGATATACTAAACATTGTTGACAAAATGGAAGAATTTGATATAATAAGATTCTATCCAGAAGATATTGTACGTAGTGGATTAGTTAAGTCGTACATACTGAAAAAGGAAGAGCTAGGATACTAAGATGCCAAAGGCAGCAAGAGCGCAAGACGAAGACACAATCACAACTGGCCATGCGTGCGATGGCACTGCTCAAATACGTGGCACAGAACAAAACAGTGTCTATATTAATGGAATCCTTGCATCAGTAAAGGGTGATATTATTGCTCCTCACACGATTTTGCAAGGACTAGTTTGTGTACCTCATACCGCATACGTGAATGAAGGAAGCTCTACAGTTTTCTTTGAAAATATACCAGCTGCTCGTATCGGTGACTCAGCTGACGGCGGTCAAATTATTACTGGTTCTGACAACGTGTTTATCGGAGGGTAAATGTTTACTCATGTAGATCATGGAATTGTGCTGCCTGAATGCACACGTGAAACAACACCACAAGGAAGAAAGTACTTTACACCGGAGGGTAATACATATCCTTCGGTGACTACTGTTCTTGGTATTCAGGACAAGTCTGGTCTTGAAGCTTGGAAAAAAAGAGTTGGTGAAGAAGAGGCTCAAAAAATCTCAACTCAAGCTGCAGTACGTGGAACGGCTGTACATAAACTTGCCGAAGACTATCTTGACAATCGAGAAGATTGGAAAGAGAATCATATGCCTTCAAATATTTTTTCGTTTCAGCAAATCAAAGGCATTCTCGATAAGCATGTAGACAATATTTGGTTTCAAGAAGCTTTTCTCTATAGTGATTATCTTCAAACTGCTGGACAAGTTGACTGCATTGCTGAGTTTGATGGTAAGCTTTCAATTATTGATTTCAAAACATCTCGTAGAAAGAAACAAAAAGATTGGATCAAAAGCTATTTTATGCAAGAATCATTCTACGCTGTCGCATTTGAAGAGCGTACAAAGAAACCAATCACCCAGTTAGTTACTATAATTACTGTAGATGGAGATGATCCACAAGTGTTTGTTGAACATCGAGACAATCACATTCGAGACTTTATGGAACTCAGAGTTGACTTCAAGAAACTGAAAGGATTCTAAGATTTTTACTAACGAATTTGAATTTGAAGGTACTGTAACTACCGTTCTAGATGAAGAAGGTAATCTCGAAGATGTACAACTCATAATCGAAGACGATATGGTTTACATTAAACAGTTCAATGATTCTACCTTCGATGATGTACCTGATATGATATTGCTTACACCTAAAATGTTTAAAGATATGCTTGAAGCAATGAATTATCCTGAAGGATTTTACGTAACCAAGTATAAAAGATAACAGATTATTTTCAGTAGCTTAATAGCATTATACACACTAAGTTATTGAATGTCAACACTTTTTTTCATTGTACATATACTTTTTTATGTGATAGAATGTATCTATCTAACAATGGAGTTACAACATGAATATCTTCGTACTTGACGAATCACCTATTATTTCTGCTCAAATGATGTGCGATAAGCATATTCCCAAAATGATCGTAGAGTCTGCTCAAATGATGTCGACCGTACATCGTATGCTTGATGGTACTCCCACCAAACGGCCATCTAAGTCCGGTAAAACCATGCAGACTTATTACAGCTTTGGCGATGAACGTGATGATCAGTATTACCTTGCGGTACATAAGTATCATCCTTGCACCACATGGACTGCTGAGTCGAAGGCTAACTACGAATGGCATTACGAACACTTCCGTGCTCTTGGTGTCGAGTTCCTGTATCGCTTCAATAAAGATCATGCTACAATCCTAAAGCTTGGTGAACTTCTTCGTAAAGCACCTGACAATATTCCTGATATTGGTCTTACACCATTTGCTCTCGCGATGAAAGCATATCCGGATTGTATTGTCGAAGGTGATGCGGTTACCTCTTATCGTAACTATTACCATGCCGCAAAACCGTTTGCTAAATGGGATCGTGGTCGCTCTGCTCCTGACTGGTGGCAGGGTTTCCAAGACTATGATGGTGAACGTCCTTATGAAAATGCTGCATAAGTAGTTGTTTTTAAAGCAAACGTTTTTGTGTACATTCCTTCTTAAATGGTGTAGTATATAACTATACCAAATGAAAAGGAGTGTACCTTTGAAAAAGAACTCGAATGTCACCACCGCTGAATATCGTAAAATCGAACAGATGGTTAAAAAGTGCATGCGTCTTCTTCGTAAAAAGGAATATGAGCTCGAGCTTCCGACCAACTGCCCTGATATCGCAGCACGTGTTCTCGAAGTTCGAAAGACAATGGGATATCGCTCACGGGCCGGTGCTCGTGTAATTAAGATCAATATCGCTTATCCGTATCTCACCTTTCAAGAGTATAAAGCATTCAAAGATCATCCTACGATTGGATCGATTCGTTGTAATGATTGGGAAGATGTGATGTGGGTTCTTGTTGCTCATGAAGTATCTCATCACGTGCAGTATCGCTATTGCTGGAGAGTAAAGCGGTTCCGTCAAAACTATGATAAGCCACACGGTGAATGCTTCAAGCAAATCTATAGCTACCTTCGCCGGGACCTCGTTAATCCTATGATCAAAGAAAAGGCTGCTGCAAAAGTGGCAGCCTAAACTTTTTTCAAAAAAGTAAAAAAAGTAGTTGACATCCTTTTAAGAGTATTGTAGATTAGTAATATACAAAATGAAAAGGAAAACACCATGCACGGAGCTTTTGATCATATCGAGTCTCTTATGTTGGACCTCGAAGATAATATTCGCTTTTTCTCTGAAGCACAAAAGAAGCTGAAAGTTCTTCAGGACAAAGCATTGATTCGCGCAATGAATGACGACCCGCTTGATGATGATCTCAAGAATCAAATCTGGGAAGCCGAAAGCGATATGAAATTTGCAAAGGAAGAATTTGAAAAAGTCAAACAAAAGATTGCAAATTTGGTAAACAGTATTCGATTTCCTTACTAAGTGAAAACAGGAGAAACACAATGTACGAACTCTTTATGATCAACTTCGGATACTTCCTCGACTTTGTAACTGATGATCTTGTGACTGCAAAAGCAAAAGCACGCGAAGTTGGATTTGAAGTTGCAATCTACCGCGGTGGTGAAATCGTCGCAGTTTCGAAAGGATATTAAAATGAAAATGAATCTCGCGCGACTGAATTCTATTCAAACTACACTTGAAGCTATCCAGGACATTGACGAAGCGCTTGAATGGTATAAAGAAGACAAGCCTGGTCCCGCATATATGAAAGTGAGAAACCCTAAACATAGTTCAGATGCCACTGACATGCAATTTGATCGTGAGCTCTTTCGGCGGTTTATGAATGAGCATAAGCAACAACTTATTCGGAGCCTTGAAGAGCGATTCGAAGGTTTTGAATATGATCCTGAAGCAGATTGGAAAGGAGATAAAGAATGACAAAGTATGATGAACGGCACGGTGGTCCGTATGATCGTGGTTCTGCTGATAGTTACTATGGTCGTACACCTCGCCCTCACTACTATGTCGGTGGTACCGGCATGAGTGAACGAGTCGAAATGGAAAATATGACTCAGGAAGAACTTGCCGCATACTGGGCTGGTTATGACGACAACGAAAAAATGGGTTGGCACAAGGAGTGGTAAAATGGGATTTATTTGGGAGCTTATAAAGATTGCTATTATCCTCTATGTGGGTTATTGGGCTCTCATGTTTCTTCTCTTTTTTATCGCGGTTTCATAGGAGAATAAAATGGTACCTGGATGGGTTTACGTCGTTGCAGTAATTTGGTTTATAGTTTCTGTAGGTATGCTTGCATTTACCTTTCAAAAGTGTGGTGCTAAAACTTTACTGCTAGGCAATGGAGCTGCACCTGCAGCCTTTATGGGAATGTGTGACTAAGGAGAATAAAATGGGCTATTACACTGATTACGAAGTACAGATTAGTGGGTTTAAGAATCGAGACGAAGCAGAGTTTTTTGAGTTTAAAGAATTCCACAAAGATGATGGTCTTCTCAATGACATCAAAAGTTCTACAAGCATGTATGTCGAAAGTCATAGTGTTTCGTTTCGGTTGGGGCAGTGGAAGTGGTATAATTGGCAAAAAGACCTCGAGGCTTTGAGTAAAAAATATCCGCATCTTACGTTCGAAGTAAATGGTGTTGGTGAAGAGTTTCCTGATATTTGGAAAGCTCGGGTTCGTAATGGAGAAACTGAAGTTGTAGAAGCTCAAATTATTTTTCCTAATTTTGAAAAAATATGTTGACATTGTTTTAAGAATAATGTAGATTAGTATTGTAAGAAGGAAAAAGGAGTTTCCAACATGATCACCATCTACCAAATCCAACTCACCGACGAGCAAATTGACATCATCAACGAGCGCGGTCACGAAGCTGTTCCTGCTCAACGTGCTAAGTTGAATGTCATGTTTGGAGCTTCAAACTTCCGTACTTCCGATCTTCAGTACTATACCGAGACTATGCAGGTTGATACTGATGACCTCGAAGAAGCGTTTTTGCTAACCAATCTTTGGAGCAATCCAGAGCGTGTTACTCGTATTGGTGATATGCAAAGCTCAACTTCTGTTGGTGACATCTTCCAAAAAGGTGATCGGTTCTATATGGTCGACAACTTTGGCTTTGCTTCTCTTCTTCTCTTCAATGATGAAGTTGAAATGTTGAATTCTTTTTAAAAAAGAGTTGACATTCCTTCTTAAATAGTGTAGATTATATCTATCAACAGCACAAACTATGGAGTATATATCATGGCACACGAACTTGAAATGATCAACGGTCAAGCACAGCATGCATATGTTGGTGAACTTCCTTGGCATGGGCTTGGAGTTCAGGTTGATCCTGACATCTCGCCCGAGGAAATGATGAAAGCAGCTGGTGTCGACTGGCGTGTTCAGGAAGTTGAGTCCTTTGTGAACTTCAACGGTAAACAAATCCCCACTGGCCAAAAGGCTCTTGTTCGCGAGACCGATGGTCGAGTCCTGACCCAGGTCGGTAAGAACTGGCACCCTGTACAAAATGAAGAAGCTTTCGATTTCTTCGCTGAGTTTGTCGAGCGTGGACAAATGGAAATGCATACTGCTGGTTCGCTGAAGAATGGCGAAATCATCTGGGCTCTTGCAAAAGTCAATGATGACTTCGAGTTGTTCAATGGTGATAAGGTTGAAAGCTACATGCTTTTCTCGAACCCTCATCAGTATGGTAAAACCATCGACATCCGTTTCACTCCGATCCGCGTGGTCTGCAACAACACTTTGACTCTTTCTCTTCAGCAACAAGGTCAAGCAGCTGTTCGTGTTAACCACCGTTCGCAGTTCGATGCTGATGCTGTCAAGGAAATGATGGGTATCGCGCACTTTAAGATGGGTCAGTACAAAGAGATGGCTGAGTTCCTTGGCTCGAAGCGTACTACCGAAGAAACTGTAAAGCAGTACTTCGGTCATCTGCTTGGCATGTCGAACAAGAACGAAGGTGAGCTGAGCCGTAAAGGTCAGCGTGCAATGGAAGTTCTTCAGGAACAGCCCGGTGCAGAGTTTGCGGAAGGTACCTTCTGGACTGCCTTCAATGCAATCACCTACATGACTGACCACGAACTTGGTCGTACTGCTGATACTCGCCTTCAGTCGGCATGGTATGGCGCCAACCGCAAGCTGAAGACTGATGCTCTTGAGCTTGCCCTTGAAATGGCAGACGCTGCTTAATAATGGAGGGCTTCGGCCCTCCTCCACTTTCTGGAGATACTAAATGCTTAATCCTTTTCGTTGGGCCACATATACTCTTATTGCATTTGTTATGCTTACACCTTATTGGTGGGCTCAGATTGCTCTTGCATCAATGATGGTTATGTACTCTCTTTTCTATTACTACCAGGTCGGGCGTATTATGGTGACACTTGATGAGTCGCAGCTTGTGGCCGAAAGAGATGTTTTGAAAGATGCTACGTTGAGCACCGGTGGAAATCTTGTTGCATTGGTTGCGTTGTATAAGTTGACTCCCTTTGCTTATGTGGCTTTTTGGTGTGCACCTTGGGTTGCTATCGCTATTAGTTCTTTAGTTCTTGCATGGCTAATTAATATTGGCTATCTTGAAATAAATGCAAAAAATGATGAATAAACTGTTGACATTCCTTCTTAAAAGGCTTATATTAATAATATAAGCAATGGAGAAAACACTATGAACAACATGAACATCAACACTTTTGTCGGTAAATTTCTCGATGGCCAGTTTGAAGACGCTTCGTTTGAAACTCAGTGTAAAGCCGGCTGGTATGACTGGTTCTGTAAGACTGAGTCTCTTCGTAACAAAACTCGAACACTCGGCAAAAAGGTTATTCAGCTTCTTCCTTCGAAAAAGGTTGATGGTGAAACTATGTATGTGTTCTTTAAAAACAACTGCCCATCGCGCGGTTCTCTTTATGATGACTTTCGCATTTGTGACATGGAAACTGGCGATGTGATCTACACCGTTGTTCCTCGCAGTGGTCATAACGGTAAAGCCGAAGTTTGGGGCATCGACAACAACTTTGATGGACCTCTCGTAAGCGGCACATGGAAAGACATCAAAGAATTCTTTGGTGTGTAAGGAGAAATAGACATGAAAATCGCAGGTTTCCTGAACGCACTCACTCTTGCAAGTATCGTCGGTGTTGGCGCATATCAAATTCAAGATGCTCAAGCTGAGCAGTTTGTGAAAGGTATCTCCGAAGAAGATCGTTATTGTCTTCAGCAAAACATTTTCTTCGAAGCTCGTAACCAGTCTACACTTGGACAAGCAGCAGTTGCATGGGTTACACTGAATCGTGTTGAAAGTGCTCGTTATCCTAATACGATTTGCGAAGTGGTCTGGCAGCATAAGCAGTTTAGCTGGACACATGACGGTAAGTCGGATACACCTTCTGATAATGTGCTTGAACAGCGTGCATGGGAAGATGCTGGTATTGTTACTGATGTTGTCCTGCTTGACTGGGCTCGTGGAATAAATAGTCCTGTTGAAGATGCAACTATGTATCATGCAGACTACGTTGAACCATATTGGTCCAGTGCATATGATCAGGTTGTGCAAGTCGACACTCATATTTTCTATCAATAAGGAGAAACTATATGTGCGATCGGGTAATTCATCGAAGAAGCTTCAAAGAAGATGGTGCATATGCACTTCAAAGAACTCTAGAATTTGATACTGCTGTTGATGTTTTCAAAGTAATTCGTGTTTTTTCGTGTTATGGTTTACCTACGGTTTGGTATGAAACTCTTGAAAACCCAATCCATCGTCGCAAAGTAGTTCTAGAACTTTGCTATGATAATGAATATATTCCTGATAATAGTACACACGTTGGTTCTACAATGTGCGGTAATAGGATGGTTCACATCTATCAGGTAATGTCTAAATGATTACTCCTTGTGTTGGTATATGTAAGATCGACAATGAAACCCAAATTTGTAAGGGTTGTAATCGTACTGTAGAAGAAATTCGAATGTGGTCTCGATATACGGACCTTGAAAGAATGGATGTAATGAGGAGACTTGGCTATGGTCAAAGAGAAGGGCGCGAAGAGAAACTACGTCGCTATGATCACGGTTAATATCCCATTATCAATTCTTACAAGTTATATTCTAACTGTTTTTTCTGTTGCTGTTCTTACATCGTTTGGTATAGATATTGAAAATGCAAAACATATTTTTATGGGTATACTTGGTTGCGTGTTTATCTTGTTGACATTAAAGAGTTTTTATGGTATAAATATATTGTAGTCGGTGAAACTGACTGGACGTAGGACGGACCGGGGTTCGAAACCCCGCACCTCCACCACGGATACACTTAAAGGCGCCGCAACCTTTATAAGCTAGTTGGCCAACTAAGGGAACATTGTAACGTTCTGTGTTTCTGAATATCAGAGAAGGGTATGTCGGTTCGAGTCCGACACTCTGAAGCTTAAAGTGTATCTTTGATGGGGGTGAATTGGGATCGACGTATGCGGAAGGGAACGTGGAGACTATCGGAGGCGAACGCGTAATAGTCGCATCTTAATAACTGCAAACATTAACGCAGAACCTGTAGCACTCGCAGCTTGAGTCTACGCGGTATGAGCTCCACCGGGCAACAGAACGGGCTCACTTAACAACGGAGTATATTATGGAAGATCATGAAGCTTGGAAAGAATATCCTGAATATCGTAAATGGTTCAATAAGCTTTATGTGTCTAACCTTCTAGGACACTACTGTGGCCCCTGTGGTGTAGCTCCAGATCGTGATGGTTATTATATCATCAGACCGATTTACAACCTCTCTGGGATGAGTGCAGGTGCTCATAAAAAGTTTATCAAAGCCGGAGATGTAACACAAGTCCCACCTGGATATTTTTGGTGCGAATGGTTTGAAGGCGATCATTACTCGGCTACATTTACTTGGAAACATTTGGTTGGATGGCAACTTAAGAGTTGTTGGTTAGCGAGTAAACTAGAGCTTCGATTCATGTGGTGGAAAAGAACTAATTATGCTCCTGCAGTTCCACGTAAACTTAATGAGTTATCAGACTTACCTTTAATCAATATAGAATTCATAGGTGATAAAGTGATCGAAGTACATCTAAGAGATACTCCTGATCCGGAATATGATGAGCTCGTTCCTATATTCGAGGATGATCCAGTCAATTTGATTGACATTTACGAAAGTATGGGTTATAGTTATATAGAGAGTTTTGATGATGCTGATGGTTTCATCAAACCCGCAAGAATTGGATTTATGGTAAAGTGAGGACGCAAATGCTTATTTCAACTTATTTCAAAGAAGATACATCTGGTGCACGTGCAGAGGTACATGATACACCTGATGGCTATATGATCGAGTACTATGATATGAACGGTAATTTTATGAAGTCAGAAACTCATCATGGAAAATCTGTACATTGGGTCGAAAGTGCAGCACAAAATTGGGCAGCAGGAATCAAAAATCTCAATGGATAAAATTGAAGACCTCAAAGCAGAGCAAATATTAAAAGAAGTAAGTCCATGGGTAAATGAAGATGTAACACTCATGGATGCTCTTGTGCATTATGCTCAAAAAAATGAAATTGAAATTGAACTCATTGGTGATATTGTAAAGCGTTCACCTATTTTAAAAGCAAAAGTTCGTGAAGATGCTGAACGACTTCGACTAATGGAGAAAACCGCAAGGTTGCCAGTATGACAAAACTTTATAGTACTCGAGATGCTTATGACATCTATGTATACTATCTTGCAATGAAACGTCATTTTACTTCTAATTATGATTTCTTCAAGTATAATGGCAAAATCAAAGCTAATGTCCAAAGCTTTGAGAATCGAAAAGATAAGTTCTTTTTCTATAAGCTTTCAAAAAGATCAGAAGCAAAAGAGCTTATTCTTGCTAATATGATCGTTGATCCCTCGATATGGATTGGTGATATGCTTGAAGAGAAAGCGCATCAAAACTATGTCGCATGGGCTAAACGAATACAGGCTCTCACGTATAATTTTAAGCGTGAGTTAAACGAGTTGAATGATAATTTCGACTCAAACATTGTGGTTGATAACGGACAACATCCACGCTTGCTTACATTGTATATGCAAGAAAAAATTAGTCCAGAAACCCTTGTGATACTCGATGATTTGACAAAATGTTTTATTTACTGGGACAAAAAAATTCATGAAAAAATCATGTTCCCACATATAAATAGTTTCGTGCTGAATTACAAGCCATTTCTAGAGTATGACAAAGATAAGATGAGGAAAATAGTGGTTGACAAATTTAAGTATACAAGTTAATATAACGCTATATACCGCAAACAATTTTTATACACCGCATATATAAGGAGATACACATATGCCAAGTTCTTTTTCCGCACTAAAACAAGCTCGTTCTAAAGAGTTTGATAAGCTCAATTCCCAACTACAATCTATGAACTCTTCCGGCCCATCTGGCGATGATGACTACTGGAAGCTCGAAGTCGACAAAGCCGGCAATGGTTATGCTGTGCTTCGTTTTCTTCCTGCGCCTCAGGGTGAAGACATGCCATTTGTTCGTATGTGGGACCATGGTTTCCAAGGTCCTGGTGGTTGGTACATTGAAAACTCTCTTACCACTATTGGTCAAGATGACCCCGTTTCTGAATACAATAGTAAACTTTGGAATTCTGGTGTCGAATCAGATAAAGACATCGCCCGCAAACAGAAGCGCCGTCTTGGTTTCCATGCCAATGTCTATGTTGTCAAGGATCCTGCAAATCCTCAAAACGAAGGCAAGGTTTTCAAGTACAAGTTTGGTAAGAAAATTTTCGATAAGCTGAATGACATGATGAACCCTCAATTCGAGGATGAAGAAGCTGTTAATCCGTTTGACTTCTGGGAAGGTGCAGATTTCAAACTGAAAGCTCGTAATGTTGAAGGTTATCGTAACTATGATAAGTCAGAGTTTTCTGCTCCTGGTCCAATCACTAAGCCTGATGGCTCTGCGATGACAGACGAGGAAATGGAGTCCATTTGGAATTCCCAGCATTCTCTGCAGGAAATCGTCGATCCTAAAAACTTCAAGTCGTATGATGAACTCAAAGCGAAGCTTTACAAAGTTCTTGCGCTTGACGGTGGTTCCCACGCACCCACACATACCGCCGAGGATGACGAGCCGGAGATGGACTTCACTCCGAAGTTCAAGGAAAGCGCACCGAAAACAATGGATGAAGCTCCTTCTCCGGATTTTGGTTCGACAAGTGATGACGACGATGACGATCTGTCGTTCTTCAAAGGTCTCACTGACGACTAAACCTATCGGGAGGGGCTTCGGCTCCTCCCCTTTCAAAGGATTATATCATGGCACAATATACTAAAAGAACTTGTGTAAACTGTGGACTTCGTGACATTCAACCAAATATGCGTCAGAAAGAAATCTACGCAGAGTCTGGAAGATCGAAGAAAGGTGTTTCTGGATCAACTGTTACTGGATGGTTGGTATTTGGAAATAAAAAGAGTGCTCGATCAGTAGTCGATACGGTCTTTAATAACAATCAGCGTACTTACTATCGTAAACGTAAAGTATGGCTCTGTGGTAATTGTTATGGTAAAGTTCGGTCAGAAAACTCAGCAAACAATAATTGGGTCTTTTGGATTATCTTAATTCTAACATCACCACTTTGGTTCGCATTTCTTGAAGGATTTATTTCGGGGCTCTAAGGAGCCCCTTTTTTATCTTGCTTGAGCTGCGTTAAAGTTCAATGCCTGAGTTGGATCAATGATATTAGTTACCTGTGTAATAGTCTTATTATCATTATAGGTTGATCCGCCAGTAACACGATCACCGCCTTTAATAACAACAGGCGAACCAGCTGCAGCCATCGCAGTAGAGCCTTGTGATAGAGCTTCAGTCTTTTGGGCTAAAGGTGGCATTAGCTCTTCCATATTTTGTTTTTTCCACCAAAACATTCCAGTAGAAGGAATTTGTAATGGAGTACCATAAGTCATTTCTTGTTTTGTAGAAATTTCTGTTAAAACATTTTGTCTTGCTTTTTCAATATTTTGAGGTTTGGCGCCTAAGCCTACAGGAACTCGAACTGTTTTGACAATATCATACATATTCACTTCAGGCTCACGCTGTTTAAATGCCTGTGACATAAGCTTTATATAGTTTTCATAATCTTCTACAGTCTTATCACTTGCTTCTAGTCTCTTAGTAGCTGCTAATTGAATATCAGCTGGTCTTGCTTTTCCTTCTTTAGCAAGATCTTCTAATTTTGTTAATGCCTCTTCTTTAGCTCGTTTAACACTTTCTCGGGCTTCAACACCTAGCCTTTGCTCATTATTTTTTAATTCTTGATCTGTTCTAGCTAAATTTTCTGCCGATAACTTAGACGCAGTTTCATAATCACCTTCTTCAAATGCTTTATCAGCTTCCGCCATATTTGCTGCTAGCTTTTCATCTAATTTGTCTCGATATTTTTTGTCTTGGTTATTAAACCAGTCTAAAAGCTTTTGGCCTAATGTTAATGCTAGCCCAGCAACTGCCCCAATAATAAGACCTTTAATACCAAAGAACGATCCTAATGCAGCTATATTAGCAACTTGTGATATATCGTCACCTAATTCTGGATTTTCAAATGCATCTCCTACTGCATTGCCTATAAGAGATCCAATAATACCTATTCCTGTAGCAATTCCAGCTTTACCAAGAAAACCCCGCATGAATTTTTTTGTGGTGTCTTTTGCAAGAACATCCTTTATTAGACTTTTTGTAGTCTTTAAAGCAATTAATCCACCAAGGGTAACACCAGCAGCTTCAATGCCGTTTAGACCAAATTCTCCGAAAAAGCCCTCAACAAATTTATAAGCAAATGGTGCAGCAATTGCTAGTGCAGCAGTTTTAAGGATACCTCCTAAAGATATAGCACCAAGTACACCAACAATCGCATCACCTATTACGTCGGCGCCAACAGCACCACCGAATGTTACAGGTTTACCAGATTCATCAGTAGGTCGTGTTTTATTTGGTATATCAGTAAGACGCTCTTCACCTCGAGCTCTTTTACGGCCTTCTTTCAAAACCTTTAATTCTTCGGATTGAATACCGACAAGACGTTGAAGTAAAGATGTTTGTTTTTGTTGCTCTAGATTTTCAAGTGGTTTCTCATTATAAAGCGACTCAGCAAAACTCGCTTGCTTAAGCACATTCATTTCGATGGATTTAAGTACACCCGAGAATTTTTCTATTGTTTGCTCTAGAGCCATATGACTTCTCTCTACTTATTCTTTTCTTTTTGTTCTTCAATATATGCCAGAAGCATATCCACATAAATGTCTCGTTCAAATGGTAACAGATTTTCTATCTCACTTATTTGATATTTATGATGCTGAGCCAAAGCAAAAACGTTCTTATAATAAACATGAAGGCTCGTATGGCTCAGCGCTAGATAAAAAAAGTCTCTGTACCCTCCGCGACAAATGTCTTTTCTGTTCCGTCTTTAAGCTTATATTTCTTTTCATAACGAAGAACCGGCATAGTGTCAAAGAATGTTTTAATATCTGATATGTTAGACGATGAAAGACTTCCGATAAACTCTTCAACCTCTTGTTCACTAAAGTCTTTAAGCTTGTAAATTTGATCACCTTGTACAACTGAATTAATGCAACCCATCATCATATCAAACAATACAACTTCACGATCTTTCTCATTTACTTCTGCAATACTCTTAAGTTGATCAATTCTTGGATAGGCCATTTCAAGAGTAATATCATCATTGATCTTTACGAGTTTATTATGTTTCGGATCTCGCTTAATTTGAATATCTTCAATATTTAAAGCCATTTCAATACGTTCATCAGTGTCAGGATCTTTAATCGCAAACTCAATTTCGTTGCTTACAGATTTGGCACGGATGTTGATCAACATATATTCAAGATCAAACATTGCAAGTGTATCTACATCAACATCTTCAACGCAATTACCTATAATCTGTTTGATAGCAAGAATCACTTGATCAATGTCCTTAGACTCTTGAGCAATTAAAAGGATCTTCTCCTCTTTAACCGTAAAGGGTCTGTACTTTACTTTTTTCTCTGTTGATGGTACTGTCAGTTCAAAAAGCGGTTGTTGAATTTTAGGTAAACCCATTGTGTAACTCCATATTGTTTAGAAAATTCCTCTTACAGCTTCAAGTCCGCTATTAATACGGCTTGCTACTGATGAATACTGATTTACGATATCTTGAATTGGTGTATCAATACCAATTGCATCAAGTGCTTGACCAAAGTTTCCAAGTGATGTAACAAAACCACCTACACCACCGCCGCCGAAGCCTCGGCTGGAATTGATACGATTGGATTTTACTGATTGACCTAGCCCGTCTACTTGATACTTATCGTATGCAAACTGTACTGGCATCACCATAACACTGTCATTATTTTCCCATGATGTGGTAATCTCTCCAAGAGCGACAGGGTACGCATTACCAAATTTGTATACGTATTTGATATCACGTTCATTATAAGAATAAACAATGATTTCAATCGTTCCAACATAACTATCTTTGTATGCTGTTTCATAAGGAAGCATACGATTATATTCATAGTTATATCCACGATTATTGTCATAGTTTACGATGCTCTGAGCCCAACGATGGAAGAATTCTTTTACGCGATAAGTAGAATCAACCATAAATACTGTGTTGAGATTGTCAAGTGGTAAGCCGGTTGGTCGCTTTTCAGCTAGACCATATCCCTGTGTCTGTACTTCTGCAACAGATATTGAAAGAGCCGGAAGGTTAACGCTATTGCAAAAGAATCTTAAGTCTTGTGCAGGCATATCAACACCAAGATCAGGTGGTGTGATAGTGACAAGAAATAAGTTGTCTCTTGAAAGTCCATACTTATTTAGCTTAGAACTAAACTCTGAGATATTGAACGACATTAGATTGCTTTCCTTGAATCTGACCAAACCTTGCGTTTTCCCGCGCCTTCAAATCTTTCGAGGGGAAGGAACATAGCAATATCCCACTCAGATGGATATACATAAAGAAAACGACTTTTGAGTTGGCCTGTAAGATAATGTTTGACACATGGCTTAAAGTATCTAAAACGACTTGCACTGTTCAATACATCATAGCTGAGTTTCAATTTTGTTCTTTCGTCGTATCTTTCATTTGTTGTAAGATCATATAGTGAATCCATAAGTTTAGCACGGAGAGGATGTGGAAGATAATGGAGATTGATTCCAAGAAACCCGCCCTGTACTTTCTTAAATGGAAAAATTAATGGGAATCTATCCCAATATGGCAATGTATCTTTGTGTTTAGCATCATAATAAAACATGTACATCGAACCAACCTGTGGCTGTGCAGTAAGTCTTGACTTATCACCGCGCATTAATTCGGATTCATTTACTTTTCGAAAATCTTTTGCGACGTCACGATACCACTCACGTGCTTTTTGTTCGCGTGCAGGTATTTGTCCTGCTCGAACACCTTTAGTAAGAATTTCGTCGAAAAGAATTGCCATTACTTCTTAAGTCCTAAATGTTTTTCGGTAAATATTTCGAATTTCCAACCACGATCTTTACAATACTCACGAGCTGCTTTCCACTTTGCTTCATTAACACCCCATGTTTTTACTTCGTTCAAGTATCTTTGAGTCTTACTACTTTGTACTTGAGGCGGTACTGTTTGGTACTCGGGCTTTACCTCTATTAGAATTGTTTCCTTTATTCCTTTTTTATTTATACGCTTTACTAGAAAATCAGGAAAGTATCTGTGGATGCGACCATCTATAGGACTACGATATGGAATCACGACTTCTTCAGATGCCCATTGGACAACATGAGGATGACGGTCACAGTACGACATAAGCAATAGCTCCCATCTCGACCGATAAATAATATTGGTCGGATCACCCATATACTTTTTGGGATTTTTTGGTTTAAATCTGCCTTTATATGCCATTTCTTCTTTTCAATATAAATAGAAATAAGTTCAACAATTATTTATAGAGGTCATTAATATGGCGTCCAACCCAGTCGCAGTCGAAATGAGAACAAAACGAGAAGATACGAATTTCGGCTTGTATCGTTTTCCAAGAGACTTAGGTCCAAACGCTTTAGTATTAGACTTTATGCGTTATTCTTATAATGCAACATTTTCGCGTGTAAACCAATCTGGTCGATCAACAACTGCAATTATTTTACCTCTTCCTCAACAACTCGTAGACGTTGATAGTATTGATATCGGAGCAGGACAACTTGGTTCTGGCGGAGCTTTCGCCGTTGGAGCATTTAGTTCTGCTACAGACGGTGGCTTAGATCAAAAAATATCAAATGCACTTAAAGGTGCACAACAAGCTGGTGCAAGTGTTGCTGATAACATTGCTTCTGGTAATTTTAGTGTATATTCTGATTATCTTGGTTTTGCTGCACGAAATCTATTATCATTATCGCCCGAATTAAGTCTTGCTGCTGATGTAGCTACAGGCACAGCTATCAACCCTCATACAACTCTTAACTTTGATGGTGTTGGTCTTAAGGAATTTACATTTAGTTGGCAACTTGCACCTCGTAATGCTGAAGAATCTGATTTATTAAAAAACATAATTGCGAAAATTAAATCGCATATTCTACCAAAAACTGTAGGATTTGGAGATGCGCCTGGCCTCGAAAGAGCTATTTTAAAATATCCAGACATCGCAAAGATTCGTCTCAATGGTGTAGCAAAAGAATACTTTCCACAACTAAGACCTGGAATGATTAGTAACTTTACTGTTGATTATACACCACAAGGAAATGTTCTTGTAGAGGGTGGTAAGCCAGCTATTGTGAATCTTTCATTTACATTCCAAGAAGCTCAAATCAGAACATCAGGTTCAAGCTCTGCCAATAGAAGCACGCCTTATAATGGTTACTATGATCCAAATACATCAGGTGAGGGACCACGTTAATGGCTGTATATTTTCAAAACTTTCCTAATGTCACTCACACCGGTGAGCTTGTAAAAGATATTACGAGAAGAGTAGATTTTAGTAAATCTATTTTAAATGACCCATACGTATTTCTTCCATATACCATTCAAAGTGAAGAAAGACCAGAAGACATAGCTTACTATTACTATGATAGTGTAAGATATACTTGGCTTGTTTATTTGTCAGTTGGAATGATTGATCCATATTTCCAATGGCCACTCAACACAAGACAGTTTGATAAATATATCATTGATAAGTATCAAACACAAGCAAATACAACTGGTGATGCAGTTATTGCTTGGACACAAAATACAAATATCACCGAAAATATCATTCATTACACAAATGCTGAAGGTGATATTATTTCACCAGACACTTACACACTTGATCCAAATCTTGTTGAAGGTGATTGGTCTGCAGTAAGATATTATGATTATGAATCTCGTTTAAATGATGACCGAAGAACTATAGAATTGGTTGATAAGAAGTATGCTAAAAGAGCAGAAGAGCAATTGAAAGATTTATTGAATGACGGAATCGTTTAAACGTAAAGCTGGGGAATATGTTTTAAATTCTTTCAAGATCTATAAGCTTGGAGAAACTCCTACCCCTGAAAACAGTAAAGATATATGGAGACTTATTCACACTTGGAGTTTTTCCGAGTCAATGAGTACTGGATATATCCAAGGTACTGCTAAGGTATTTGATTCTGATCGTGTTCTTGATGAATTTATTGGCGAAAAAAATGGATGGTTAAAAGGTGAAGAAGAGATCGAAATTAAGATTACTGACTTCTTTCAAAATAGTATTACACTTAAGTTTTTCTTGTATGCAATATCAAATGTAAAGATTGCAAGTGGAAACAAAGACAATGTATATGAATATGACATTTTTTTCGTTTCAAAAGAAAAGTTCTATGGGGATAGGGTATCTATTCGCCGATCATTTAGCGGCGCGCCAATTAGCCAATTTGCTAATACGGTATTTAATGATTACTTTGAATCAGATAAAGAGTTTTTTGTACAAGAAACAGATGGTGATCAAAAGCTTGTAGTGCCAAACTACACTGCAGAAGAAACTATGCATTTCTTTACTCGCAAAGCCATATCTGGAAATGAACTATATGCATCTCAAACATATCGTTTCTTTGAATCTAAAGATGGATTTTACTTTGGCACTATTGGCTGGGTTATAGACGATTATGAATTGTTTAGCGGAGAGCTAGATCGAGAAGGTGGAGTTCCAATTTTTGTAAGATCAGAATTTGCTGATCAAAGTCCAGATGGTCAATTGCGAATGATGTCGACACTCATTGATATCGAGTATCCAAACTATGTTAATACTATTCAAGATATGAGTAATGGCGCTTATTATAAGCTTACCACTGAACTTGACTTTTTAAATCGTACTCCACTATATACTGAATACCGCCATCTTGATGAATATCAAAAGTATCGTTATCCAGACGGTGATAATACTACTCGTTCAAAACATACTAAAGATTTTGTTGATGAACATATGAATGATCCTCTTGAGACTCTTGTATTCAAAGATTACAAGAATCCTGAACAAACATTCTCTGATCCGGATTATTTAAGACCTGATACATTTTATCCAAAAGCTTATAATCAAAAGAATGTCAATCTATATCATCATCAAAATGAAATGGTTAAAGTAACCATTTACGGTAGAAATGAGATTACAGTTGGTGATCTTATAGAACTTAAATTGTATGATATTAACTATCAAGAAGATCGTGAAATAGATATTGAAAGATCAGGCCGTTATGTAATTGAATCAATTGAAAACATTTTTCGTGGTGATCAGTTTATACAAGAGCTTATGATTTCTCGTAGCGGTATTTATGGCCAACCAGAACGCGCAGATTCTTATGAAAATGGTCCACAAACTGAAAGTGTTTATACCGAGAGTGGTGGGACTTCTGCACCTGGCGCCGGAAATGTTAGAGGACCTGGTGAAGGCACTTTATCTACTGGCACACCTCAAATTACTACTGATCCCGCAGCAGCAGGATTAACTGCGGAAGAAAAGGCTACACTGAATGCAATTGCAGCTCGGGAGTCAAACGGTGACTATGCTGTTCTTAATGGCGGATCTTCGTTTGATACTACTAAACCCCATCCAAATACTATTGGACCAGGTGGTACAAGTACGGCTGCAGGTAGATATCAGTTTACTTACGGAACATGGTTGGATATGAATAACGGTGTTAACGTTCCAATGACACCAGAGAATCAAGATAGAGCAGCACTTAAGCTGATTAGGCAAAGATATCAGTCTTATGGAGCACTTGATGGGTTCTCAACATATGATTCTTATATTGCTGCAAATGGCCTAGACAATCGAGTGCTATCACATCTTGGACCAACATGGGAAGCATGGCAGTATTCAAACCTAAGAGCGGATTCAATTGCAACATATAATGATACATTGAGAAGGAATAGTTAATGATTTCATCTAACGGATTTGATAACGTACTTTGGTACGTCGGAGCAGTAGATAAAAATGACGATGCTATCAAGCAAGGGCGTGTACGTGTTCGAGCTTATGGTATTCATTCACCTGATAGAAATCTTGTTCCTACAGAAGATTTACCTTGGGCTCCTGTGCTGAATCTTGGTTATGGTGTGAATACACCTGCGCCAGGAGATTGGGTATTTGGTTGCTTTATTGATGGAAGAGATGCTCAACATCCTATCGTTCTTGGTATTATTCCTGGTCAAAACTTAGAGCTACCAGGTGGGACAGGAAGCTCCGATGACTATCTTTCTATTGAAGCTTTACGTCAGTATGGTATTCCTCCACTTGGTAAAATTATGGCTGGTGAAGATCTTGAAACAACTCAGCTTGTTTTACAAAATGCAGCTAAGATGATTTTTGGTTCTGCACAAACGGCAAAGCAAATCGCTGGGCAAGATGATAATACTCCTTCTGCTCCTTCTATTGAAGAACCTGGAGTTCCGGCAGCAACCGAGCCACATAAAAATATGGTATGGAAAAGCCGTAACAGTAACTCATATATCCAAATTGCAGAAGATGAAGAGTTCATTGTAATATCTCATGAATCTGGTTCTCATATGCAAATCGATTCTAGTGGTAACATTAAGATTAAATCGTTTGGCGATTCTCACTACTACAGTGAAGGTCATATGATGGAAGCAACTGCTGGTTCTAGAACAGTTCATATTGAAGGTGCATATGCACTCGAATGTAAGAACGTTACTCTTCAAGTAAACGGTGATATGAATCATACAGTCAAAGGTGATTACAATCTCAATGTTGGGGGTAAGATGAGTATAACTGCTGGCGAAAGCTTTGAAATGGGTGCACAGCGTATGTCTCTTGCTGCAACATCAGAACACTTTAATTTGAAATCAGCTCAAAAGATCAAGATTGATGCTGGCAATAATCTCAGCTTAAAGTCTGGTTCTGATATGTTTCTAACATCTGATGGTATATTAAGTGGATATTCCACTGGCAATATGTTCTTAAACACACAATCTGAGCTTCATAAAAACTCTGGATCTCGTACATACAACTCTGCTGGCGGTAATCTCTATTTAACATCAGGTGGTATCATTGCAGGAGATGGTTCTGAAGTATATCTTAACAGTGGTCTTTCTACTACTGCAACAGCCGGAAGTAAAACACCTGAATCAACAAAGGCACCTGAAATCGATACTCCTGTTGAAAGAGAAGTTACAAATATTAGCTCTGAAGTAGAGTCGACTACAAGTCAAATTGGTGCATTCGATTCTGATGAATCTGTGGAGGTATAAGAATGGCAGTATGTAAACCAATATATCCTACATCAGCTTTAGTTGCTGATAGTACAGTTGACATAACACAACTTAACGATCCTTTAAGTAGATTTGATTTAAATGAGCTGAGAACAGTATCAACATTAAATAATACGCTTTTACAGAATGTAGATTTAACACCTTATCCTGCGCTTAATCAAGCAGTAAGGAAGAGTGCGTTTAATTCAGAAACATTAACAAATCTTTCCGACTCTCAAGTTTCTACCATAGAAATATCAGAAGGCTCTATTTCTCCTATTTCTGAAGCAGTTTTTGGTGATATTTTAATATCATCTGGACTATCTATTGATTTTGTACAAACGACTTTTATTAACGATTTTCCAATTGAAATAGATAATGCAACAAGAAACGAGTTAATTGATTCGTTAGTAGATAGTGGCTATGATCGTCAAGAAATTATTAGCTCTAGTAATTCAGAAAATCTTAATGCGCTTTTAAGTATTCAAAATAATTACTTTAATGCTAATGAGTTTAATGAAAATCTGTGTGCGAGCTTTATTGATCCGTTTAAAAAGATTCTTGGTGTTGCACAAACATTTACTGATCTTATTCGCGGTATTCAAGGTTTAGCCGGAAATATTTCAAATATTCTTAATGATATTCAAAAGTATGGTTCTCTAAGTGGCATTATATCTTCATTAATGTCTACTCTTGAATCATTTCAAAATCAGCTTATTAGTATTGTTGATCGAGTAAAGGATTCTTTATTACAAAAGGTTAAAGGTATTGCTGACACCGCAAAAAGATTGTTTAATGAGATTGGTGAATTACCAAAAGCCGCTTATAATTTTATTAACAAGAAAATCAAACAAGTAAAAAACTTCTTTTCTGCTGAAAATATGAATAGACTTAAGGATGATATTAGAGCATTCTTTAAAAAGGCGATTAATCAATTTGAAGATGTAGTTCCTGATGTGTTAAACTTTTTCCTACTTAAGGCCTGTAAGATATCAGAGCTAATTAATTCGATTATGAATAAGCCTGTTAATAATTTAGCAAATCTTGTTTCTTCTTATACTGATACACATAACTTTGCATCAAGCTTTTCTAGCAATATGAGAAGTACACTTTCTACTTCAGGTGCTCTTAGAGTTCCGCCACGTCAGCGTGATATTAGTAGAAGCGCAGGTGCTGACGTTTGGAATAGAGCTAACCCAGGTCAGCAGTATCTTCCTGATGATTTAACACAAAAAGAGCGTGATCTTCTTGATCAAATATCACAAACCGGTCTCATTGGATATTTTACCTTTAGAGGATCAAATGTGCCGACTATGGGACAAAAGTCTCAAGGTTGGTTTAAAAATAACAAAACTGATCCAGAGCATCAAAAGTACTTTAGACAAGATGAGAACTATCATTATGATCTTGGTTTTGATGGTGGTATTGTTGATGCTGGCTGGGGTAAAGTAAAGATTGGTGTATGGGTAAGATTGATTAGAGCAATTGATGCTACTAAAGCTGCAGGATTTGATTTACCTGAGCTCACAATTAATAGCGCATACCGCAGTCCTTATTACAATTGGTACCTTAGAGTTGTTCAAGAAAATAGTGGAGTTGCTGTTAATTCACGTCATATACGAGGTGAAGCACTTGATATTCGAACAGTGGGAATCAACTCTATTGCATTAAATGAATTTACGAGGCAAATGCGTGCTGCTGGATTTGGTGGATTTGGAAGTTACTCAACGTTCAATCATTATGATGTCGGTCCTCTAAGATCTTGGTAAGTTTAATAAATAACTAAAAGAAGAGAGTAAACATGGCCATCACACCTCTTACAAAGAAAAGAGAAATCTATTCAGACTTTGGAAAGGATTTGCTTTTGAATCCTGTCAGTTCTGATGTTTCTCGGAAGATTAATGAAGAAGCAGTAAAAGAGTCAATTAAGAATTTGATTCTTACTGATCGAGGTGAAAGATTATTTCAACCCGAAGTTGGTTGCGATATCCGTGCTATGTTATTCGAAAACTTTACACAAGAAACTGTTGACACGATGCGCAACATGGTATTTGAAACTATTCAAACATATGAGCCTCGATGCAATCTTCTTGGCGTAGATGTAACCGGAAGAATTGACTCAAATGAGATTCGAGTGATCATTACTTTTGCTCTTATAAATAATGAAGAGCCAACAACACTCGAAGTAGTACTGAATAGGATCCGATAATGGCAAACCAAACATTTACAAATCTTGACTTTGAAAACGTTAAGGCAAGTCTGAAAAGTTACCTTAAAGCACAGGATCGCTTTAAAGATTATGACTTTGAAGGATCCAACATGAATGTGTTACTGGATGTATTAGCATATAATACATTCCAAAATAACTTTTATACAAACATGGCAATTAGCGAAATGTTCCTTGATTCTGCACAAATCAAGGACAGCGTTGTATCGCACGCAAAGGAATTAAACTATCTTCCTCGCTCTCGTAGATCCGCAAATGCTAATTTACGAGTTCAATTTTTCCCTACAAACAACCCAGCGACTATTACAATTCCTCGTAAGACAAAATTTACCGCGCGCTGTGGATCTTCTACATATTCTTTTTACAATGATACGGCTTATACTGCTCGAGCAATAAATGGTCAGTATATTATTGATGATGTTGTTGTATTTGAAGGCCGTTATATTGATGAATTTTATGAAGCTACTGGAATTGCTGATCAAAAATTTATTATCAATAATGCAAATGTTGATACTGAAAGTGTTAAAGTCTATGTAAAGGCTAATAGTTCTTCTGCAACTGAAACTGAATACCTTTACAAATCAAATATTTTTGGTGTGCAAAGTAATTCAGAAATTTTTTATCTTCAACCTTATCATGGTAATCGTTATGAAGTTGTATTTGGTAATAACGTATTTGGCAAACAGCCAATTAATGGTAATGTAATTCGAATCGAATATCGTGTTACAAATGGTGATGATGCTAATGGTATTCAAACAATTAATTTAGATACACAAATTAACGGGATTAGTAGCACTGAAACTGTGACGTCAAGATCACAAGGCGGCGCTGAGAGAGAAAGCATAGAATCAATTAAATTCTTTGCTCCTAAATCTATTCAAATTCAGGAAAGAGCTGTAACAGAATCAGATTATGAAGTACTTCTAAAAAATCAGTTTCCAGAAATCCAAGCCGTATCTGCATATGGTGGAGAGACTCTTGATCCTCCTCAGTATGGACGAGTAATTATCTCTGTTGATATTCAAGATTCTGATGGTGTTAGTGAAAATGCTAAAACTGAGTATTCTAACTTCTTAAGTGAAAGAGCGCCTCTTGCTATTGAGCCAAGAATTGTGGCCGCGGAATTCCTATACATCAGCGTCGAATCTAGAGTTTATTATGACACTGAAAAAACAAGCTTAAGTGCATCTAATATAGAATCGCTAGCAAAAAGTGCAATACTCAATTATAGTAACTTAAATCTCAATGAATTTAACAGAGATGTTAGATTTAGTAAACTGTCTAGTGCTATTGACAATAGCAGCTCAGCAATATTATCAAATGATATAGCAGTGAGAGCTATTGTAGAGTTCAATCCTACTTTAGGAGTTCCTTCTACTCTAAGATTTACTTATAATAATGTTATGTATCGACATCCTCCTTTGGATATTGGTGATGATATTAATCTTCACGAACCTGCATTAAAATCATCTGAGTTCATATATCAAGGTAAGACTGCATTCTTACAAGATGATGGACGAGGTATTTTAAAAATCATTTCAAATCAAGAAGGCGGATTTGTATATCTTAAAAATGATGCAGGAACAATTGACTATAATACCGGTGCAGTTGTAATTAATAGCATTGTTGTTGATTCATTTGGAGGATCTTCCATTAAATTAGTAGGACGAACACGCTGTGGTAATATTTTTGGGATTAAAAATAGAATAGCCACTATAAGAGATGAAGACATCACAATTACAGTTATTGGTAGTTAAGTATGACAGATATTGTAACAAATATTTCATCATTAATTGAAAGTCAATTTCCGAATATCTATAAAGAAGAAGGTCAACAACTGATTGTCTTTCTTGAGGCGTATTATGAGTTTTTAGAATCAAATCCTGATTATTCTGTAAATTTAAGCAGAAATATGTTTACAATCAGAGATATTGATACTACTCTCGAAGAGTTTATTGTATACTTTAAAGAAAAGTATCTTAAAGATTTTCCGTTTGTGGCTTTTACTGATAAGAAATTTCTTGTTAAAAATATTCTAGATCTTTATAGATCTAAAGGATCTGAGAGATCTGTAAAACTTTTAATGAACATCTTATTTGGTGAAGATGTAACAGAGATTTATACACCAGGTCAAGATATTTTACGTGCCTCTGATTCTATTTGGTATAGACCCTTTTATTTGGAAGTAACAAGATCACCGCGTACTGCTAATTTTGTAGGAAAGCAGATTACAGGATCAAACTCAGGTGCACGTGCCTTTGTCGAAGGTGTGGTGTCTAAAAGAGTAGAAGGCAGAATTATAGATATTGTTTATTTGAGCAATGTGCAAGGTAATTTTATTCGAGATGAAAGAATTACAGAAGATGGCAACATTAAAGATTGTCCTACTATTACAGGTTCTCTTACAAGTATTAATTTGATACAAGGCGGTAGAAATAACCAAATCGGTGATGTGTTTGATGTTGTTAGTAGTTCGGGTAAGCAAGGCAAAGTTCGTGTAACTGATACTGTAGATGCCACAGGTCGAGTTGATTTTGAAATTGTAGAGGGCGGTTACGGATACACAAATACTCAGTTTCCTGATCAAACAGCAAGCGACATATATGTCGCAACTGCAATGTTAGATATCGATAATGCAAATTTAGACTTTATTGATTATGAAACAGTTGTGCAAAGAATTGAAACAATTACAACTTTATCTGCCACAGATATTAATAATGCAGTTGCTGGTGATTACATTCTTGGTATCGATGGATCAGGCACACAAGTAGCTAATGGGGTTGTTATTTCTGTTGCTAATACAGATGCAAACGGGAACATTATAACAACTGCATCCGCAAATTCTATCATTACGTTACAGGCATTAGAAGGTAGCACATTTAACGATTTGCGTTTAATCCAAACTTCAAATGCTGTAGCATTTTTTCCTACAGAATATATTGAAGAAGAATCTGCTCTTGATATTACTTATTCAGATGCTACTGGTACATTTTCTCCTGGAGATGTAATCTTTCAAGAAGAAAGAGATCCTGTAGCTAATCTAATTACGAGTTATGTATTTGGCACTGTTGATACAGCAAATGCCACAACACTTTCTCTTATCGAAGCTTGGGGCGAGTTCTCTGAAGATCTTAAAATTATCCTTCAATCAAATACTAGTGTTGAGGCGAGTGTCGATAGTATTAATATCACAGATCCTGGTGCAAGAGGCCAAGTAGCTTCTGTGGATGGAGCAAATGTAAATGTTCGAGATATTTTCGGTGAATTCACAGCTAACAATAAAATTCGTGGTGTTAAGACTAGATTGATTGATACTATCGATACAGTAATTGATAGTGGTGCAACTGATCTTTGGCTTTCTGGTAATAGTGCAGCTAATGGTGTAATTGATACTGTATCGAATAATTACAGTCAAGGTATTGTGGTTGGTCAAAACACAACATCAATTGGGATTTATGGAAATACAGAACCATTTTATTTTGTTGAAGGATCAAGTGCTTTTACAATTGAAACAAATCGTGAAGAGCTTTTATCTCCACCGCGTAATGCAAATGGAGATATTATTGAAGTAGAAAAATCTATCATTGATATTAAAACTGGTATTGGTGCTGATTTTGATATCGGTTTCCTTGAAGATACAGAAGTTGTATCATTAAATACTGATCTTATTGGGGGTGTAAATATTGCCGGAGTGCCATTTGTTGATATTGGTCTTGACGGATCTAATAGTGGTGTCGGATTTATTGATAGCATTACAATAAATGATGGAGGAACACTATACTCTAATGGTTCTATTGTTACGTTTGACGGTGGTGGTTTCGCTAGCGGAGATCCTTTACTTGAAGCTGAAGGATCTATTACTACGGATGCAAATGGAACAATTCAAACAATAACGATTGATGATCCTGGCGCAGGGTTTTATCAAGCACCAACTATCAATTTACCTTCCACTTCTGGTGATATTGCAAATGCGGAAGTGGTTATGGATTTTGGATATGGATTTGCAAAGGATCCAAACTCTGATGTGAATACTATACTTGGAAATGCTCTCACTGTGGCAAACTTTACTATTGGAACTATTGCGTCACTTACAAGGATTAACCCAGGTCAAGATTATAACGTAGATCCGTTTGTTAGTGTTAGAAATAAATATATTGCTTCATACAATAGAAAAAACTTTTTATTGAATGTTAGTGGTGTTATTGGTTCATTTGCAATTGGTGAAATTATCGAACAAGAAATTGATTTAACGACTACTGCAAAAGGTAAAGTTTTATCTTATGTATCAAGTGGAGCTGGAACTGGTGTAATTGAAGTTGAAAGAACTTCTTTTAATGTGGCTTTTGATCAAAGTTTTCCAATAGTAGGAAGCATTACAGAGTCTACTGCTGATATTGACTCTATAATTGGTATACCAGAAAGCGAAGCTCTTGGTGAAAATGCCAATATCCAAGGAACAGCAATTAATGCTTCTGGCATTGCTACTGTTGTTGAAGTTATTGACTCAGGTTATGGATACATACAAGATGGCGATGTAATTTTAGAAAGAAAAGGTTTGGATTTTATAATTAATGGTAAAGCACAAATTGTTAATCAAGGTATTTCTGAAGGATATTGGAAAACCACATCATCTCATCTTAATTCAGAAAAGAAAATCCATGATAATAAATACTATCAGGAATTCTCATATGATATTCAAACAGGTTTATCTTTAAATAGATATATCGATATCATTAGAGATGTAGTACATATTGCTGGTAATGAAATATTTGGAACAGTTATTAACTCGAGCGTGATACCTTCAATTGCTCAAGCAGCAAATAGTAGCATAGAAATAATTTAGGAAATAAAATGAAAATTCTCACAGATGCATTTAAAGTAAATATTGCTCAGCAGTTTTATGAAGGATTTAATGAATCTGCTAATACTATCTATTATGCTGGTGCTCATCGCAGTGTACCATTTGCTAATGACATTCAAATTCCTGTTCCAGTTAACACTCAAAAAAATGTTAATCATGAGATATACGATGAACTAATTTTTGGTAAGCATATTACACCTGCAGATGTTGCCTTTATGGTAAAAAATAATCAATGGCAATCTGGCACAGTATACGATAAGTATGATGACTTAGATGATGATTTACAATCCAAAATATTCTATGTCGTTTCAGAAGAATCTAATAACTATTACATTTTTAAATGTTTAGATAATAACGGTGGAGTTCCTTCCATTGATCAGCCTCTTTTTTCTGAAACATCTGCAGAAGATGAATTGTATAGAACAGTAGATGGTTATCAATGGAAATATCTATGCACTATTACACAATCACAATACAATAAATTTGCTACTACAGAATATATTCCTATTTTTGAGGATCCTAATGTAACTGCAAATGCTGTAAGTGGAGCAATTGAAACAATTATCGTAGAAGATGGTGGACAAAATTATAATAGCTATGCGACTGGAACAGTAAAAGAAGCAGCTGTTGCTGGTAACACTCAGTTGTATGCATTGTCTGGTGAAAGATTCACTGACTTCCTAGTGACTGTAGATGATGTAACTGGATTCGTTCAAGAAAAGGTTACCTCTCTTGATAATGATGGTAACATTTCATCTGGTGTTATCATTAATGTCTATGAGTCTAATAATACTGTTCAAATTACAAATACGATTTTTGATTTTGTTAGTGGCCAAACACTAACTGGTGTTACAAGTAATACAGAAGCAACAATTGTTTCTACATCTCGTCTTACTACTGCCCTTTCAGCTAATACAGACTTTTATAAAAATAGTGCATTTTACGTTAAATCTGGTCTTGGGGCTGGGCAACTTAGAACAATTTCAGAATATATTGTAACAGGCACCGAGAGAAGAGTTCTTTTGGATCAACCACTATCGCCTTTACCTGATAGTAGTTCTGTATATGAAATTGGACCAAATGTTGTTATTTCCGGTGATGGTACCGGTGCTCGAGCAATTGCTGAAGTTGATCCTTCCGCAAATACTATTAGTGCTGTTAATGTGATCACAGGAGGAAGTGGTTATACCACTGCTGAAGTCACCGTTGTTGCTAATACCGGCTTTATCGATACAAATACAAGTTTAGCAATCTCTACAAGTTCGGCTGACGTCAGAACAATTATAGGCCCTAAAGGTGGTCATGGCGCAAATATTTTCAATGAATTATGTGCAAATAAAATATGTATTAGTGTTGAATTTGCTAATACTGAGGCTAACACGATACCTGTGGAAAATGATTATCGCAAGCTTACTCTTATTAAAGATCCTCTATTCGCTAACGTTGAAATAACTCTTTCTGACTCTGTTGCAACAAACTTCCAAGCCGGTGAATCTGTAATTCAGTCTGATACAAATGCAACTGGTGACGTTACTGATAGAGATGGCTCTACTTTAAGACTTACAAATATTCGTGGCTTTTTTGAAACTGGAAACAGTAGTGTTAATGTAATTACCGGTTTAACTAGCAATACGACAGCTGAAGTATCAGCTCTTGATAGACAGTTTGAAACATTTGATCAAAGAGAAACTTATCAGGTTGAAATAACTTATACTGGTCCAAGTGGTACAGGATTTATTAAAGACGAGCTTGTAATTCAATCTGGAATTAATCAACTTAGTTCTGATATTGTAAGACTTACTATTGATGACAGCGCACTTATTTACAATAGTGGTGAAGTGATTACACAGGCTGATACCGGTGCTCAAGGAACTGTAAGTGATAGATACGATTCTACTATTGTACTATTCAACGTTTCTGGAACATTTTTAACGGGTAATACAACTGTTAATGTTATCCAGGGAAGTAGTGCAAATACGACAGCTACAGTACTAGATGTCGATAATACATTGCAAGCTACTGCAACTGGTTATGTACACGAAATAAATAGTGGTGCAGCTAATACAACAGTTATTTCATTGACCGGCATTAAAGGTAACTTTTCCGTATCAGATGATCTGTCTGGTGTTATAAATACTTTTGTAGGACAAGAGTCTGGAGCTGTAGCAAAGATTAGTGGACTAGATGAAACGAAAAATAAGATTGTCGATGAATCTGGTGAAGTGATTTACATAGAGCATTTTGAACCTATATCTCGACAAAGCGATCAGACAGAACGAATTAAACTTATCATAGAATTTTAAAGGTAAGAAGAACAAATGGCAGTTGACACAGACCTAAACGTATCCCCATATTTTGATGACTTTAATGAAGAAAAGAACTTTCACAGAGTTCTTTTCAAGCCATCGGTGGCAGTACAAGCACGAGAGCTTACTCAGTTACAGACAATTCTTCAAAATCAAATTGAAAGATTTGGGGATAATATTCTTCGCGAAGGCACAATTATTAAAGGGTGCAATTTTGTCGAGGTGCCAGATTTAGGATATATTAAAATCCTTGACCTACAGACTAATGGTCAGCCAGTTTCTATGAGTACATATTTAGATGCTCGAGCAGTTGGTGTTACTACAGGAATTGAAGCTAAAATTGTTATTGTAGAAACTGGTCTACAAACACAATCACCTGACTTAAATACGATATTTGTTAAATATCTTACTAGCGGAAATAGCGGCGAAAAAGAGTTTTCTGATACTGAAAACATTGAAATTCGCAATTTTTCTACGAATGAACTTATTGCTACGGTTGTGGCAGCAGGATCCACTGAATCAAATTCAGTAGGAGCTGCATATGGTGTTAGAGTTGGTGATGGTATCATTTATCAAAAAGGGTTTTTTGTTCGAGTAGAAGAACAAATTCAAATTGTTTCAAAATATACAAATTATCCTGATCGCATCGTGGTAGGTTTTGATGTAAACGAAAGTATTATTAATAGTAATAATGATACATCTCTTCTTGATAACGCTAATGGTTTCAATAACTTTAATGCGCCGGGGGCTGATAGACTTAAACTTACTGCGACTTTGGTAAGAAAAAATTCTATTGAAGCTAAAAAAGATGAAAAATTCTTTGCAATCCAAGAATACGTTAAAGGTTCTGTAGTAAGAAGAAACAAAAGCACCGAATATTCCGGTCTAATGGAAGTAATGAATAAAAGAACTCGTGAAGAGTCCGGAAACTACACTGTTAAAAATTTTCCAATTAATGTTGCTCAAAATACAGCAAATACAGAAAAATTAGATGTGTTAGTAGGTGCTGGTACAGCATATGTTGAAGGTAGACGAATTGAACTACTTAACACATATGATTTACAAATTGATAAGGCTACTGATTTTCTAGTAGAAGAAGACCAATCAATTGCAACAAATATTGGTCAGTATATTGTTGTTGATGAATTTTTAGGTAATTTTGATCCTAATATTGCAGCTACTATTGATCTTTATGATACTGCTCAAAATGCTGCCACCGGTGGCACCGTTCCTGGTACTCCAACTGGAAATAAAATAGGTGAAGCTAAAATTAGATCTTTCCTATATGAAGATGGCACGATAGGAAATGCAGATGCGCAATATAGAGCTTATATTTTTGATATTCAAATGAATACTGGAAAAAGTTTTTCTGAAGTTCTTTCTATTTACTATCCTGGAACAGGATCAGGAGATGATGGTGTTGCAGATCTTGTGAGCAATCAAATTTTTGAACCATCTTTTGCTAGATCTTTATTTCCTGTAGGAAGAGATGGTATTAAATCAGTTCCCGCCTCAGGTAAAGTTCTTGATTTTATTTTTAGAACTGTTAATAAATCACTTAACATTGATACTAGTGGTAATATTAATATTACCCTTTCTGAGGGCGAATGGCCTTATACTGGGACTCTTAATAATACGCAGAAAAAAGATATTATTTTAATTACTACTGCTAATCAATCTCCATATGAAGATGGTAAGCCAGTAGATTTAACTAGTGCTACGGTTACTGTTACTTCTACAACAACACTTTCAATTACTGGCCTTTCTTCTCCAGTATCAAGTGTTCCTGTTATAGGTTATTATAATGTTAAGAAAAGTGCTTCTCAACCAGCTGGTAAAGATCTTGAAGCAGTTTATGTAAAAATTGATTGCTCAAACAACGTTTCAAATACAGCAGTTGGTGAATATTCTCTTGGTCTTCCAGACGTGTATGAGATTGATAATATCTATGTTGGATCGACATATTCAACGTCTAATCCAGATAGAAAAACAAGCTTTACTTTTAATACGGGCCAAAAAGATACACACTATGGTCTTTCTTCTATTAAAAAGAAAGCTTCTTTAATATTAAGTGGTACTGATAAGATTCTTGTTAAGGCTAAAGTCTTTAGAAAAAATACATCAGGCTCATTTAGTGACGGATTCTTCACTGTTAATTCGTACCCAATTGATGATGCTAATACAGCAAATACTGCTGCTATTACTACTGAGCAAATTCCAAGATACACCTCTGAAACTGGTCAGCTTTTTGATCTTAGAAATACTATTGACTTTAGACCTTATTGTCAAAATACTGCTTCTTATTCATCTACCGAAGGAAGCGCGACTATCAATCCAAGTAGTACATTAAATTTTGGTACTAATGAGTTGTATATTAGTACACCTAATGAGCAATTTGAAACAGATTATGAATATTATCTTGCTAGAAAAGACCTTATTATCATTAATGAAGAACCTAACTTTTCATCTTTAAGAGGTACTCCTTCAGAAAACCCTGTGCCGCCGACTAATCCTACAACAGGGATGGTTTTGGCAACAATTAATATTCCGGTCTATCCTTCACTTCCTAAAATTATTGCAGATAGAGCTGATAGAAGTGATTTAGGTGTCACTGTTCTTAAGAAAGAGAACAAAAGATACACAATGGAAGATATTGGAAAAATCGATCGTCGCGTTAAAAATATTGAGTACTATACGGCCCTTAATGCGTTAGAAATTAATGCAAAGGATCTATTAATTACTGATGCAAGTGGTAATGATAGATTTAAAAATGGAATATTTGTAGATAATTTTGAAGACTTTAGTACGGCTGATGTTAAAAATGATGATTTTAACGCAGGCATCGATCCAGTTGTAAAAGAAATTACGCCAAAATTTAAGCTTCATGCTTTAGATATGGTACCATATTCTACAGAATCTTGGTCTAATGTGACTAATCATGGGGAGGCTGCAACCTTAGAAATTATTGCTGAAGATCCATTTATTGATCAAGTTTATAGCACAAGCTTTAGAAGCTGTACTACAGATTTTTATAAATTTAATGGCGAAGCTCAAATATTTCCTGAGTATGATGGTGCATATGATACAAATCAGGCGCCGGCATTAAATATAGATGTAGATCTTACAACACCATTTACAGAATTTACTAATAGACTTTCACAGTTTGTTCCTCTTGTGCAAAGCCGTGTGGTTAGTACAAGAACATCTACAATAGGAGCCAGCTCTACTTCTCAAAGGGTTGGCAATCAAATTGTTACGACTAATTCACAAACAACTAGAACAAGTCAAACAATACGTAATGATGAGCTAATAGTAGAGGAAGGCAATAGCACACGTCAAGAAGTTGGTAATTTTATTACTGACTTTAGATTTCAGCCTTTCTTACGTGCAAGACCTATAAGAATATTTGCCGCAGGACTAAAGCCAAATACTCGTCATTATTTCTACTTTGACCAACAAGACATTAATGAATTTGTTGCTCCAGGAGAACTCACGAATAGCAATATCGTAGATATGACATTGTCTGGTCCATATGGGACTCCTATCACAACTGATGCAAGTGGTAATATTTTTGCAATTTTTAGAATTCCAGAAGAAACATTTTATGTTGGTGATAGAGTTTTAAAAATTATTGATGTAGATGATCTTACATCAGAAGAAGCGTTTTCTTCTTCTACGAGTATAACATATCGTGGATTTAACTTTGAAGTAGATAAACGTGGAATCAATGTTACTACACGTACACCTGAATTTAATATTGCTAGTTCTAGTAGAACAAATACAAGTACGAGAACTGTTGTTAATACTGTAAGACAATCTGTTCCAGTTCCACCACCACCACCGGTTCAACCTGTGCCGAATGTGGCAGCCCCAACTAGGACATCTGGCATACAAGAACAGGCGCGGTTCGAACCTGGCGACGGCGGTGGCGGTGATGATCCTATTTCACAAACATTTACTGTTAAGTTAAATCATACTGATGATACTGTAGTAATGTTAACAAAGGCTGATGTCTATTTTAATCAAAAATCTCCGACGCGAGGTGTCACATTTGAGATTCGTGAGACAGAAAATGGATTCCCTACTAGTAGAACTGTACCATTTTCGAAAGTACATTTAAATTCCAATGAAGTAAACGTATCAGCCGATGGCTCAGTTGCAACTACATTTACGTTTAAAGCTCCAGTTACTCTTAAAGCTGAAGTGGAGTATTGTTTTGTCGTAAAACCTGATGCAAATGATCCAGATTATAGAATTTGGATTGCACGATCCGGCGAAAGTGATACTATTAGTGGAACAGCTGTAACACAAGATGCGCATGACGGTACATTATTTACATCTACAAATGATAGTGCCTGGACTCCTTATCAGGATGAAAATATTAAATTTACGCTTTATAAAGCTGAATTTGCTGATAATGGTGCAATGAAATTAAGTAATAAAAATACTGAATTCTTTACGTTAGATAATATTTCTGGTGACTTTATTGTTGGTGAAGAAATGTTTGTCGTTAATGCAAATGTTGATGGAAATGTTTCAGTTAGCACTAATAGCAAAACTATTACCGGTACTGGTCTTTCAGTATTCAATAACAATGATAAGTTTGCTTATTACGCTAATTCGACTATTATTGATGTACTTACAGTTGATCAAGTTGTTTCTAATACAGAAATTATTGTAAAAGAAACTCCTAAATATGCTAATACAAATACTACTTTCTTTAAAACAGTATCTGGTACTGTAACGTATTATGATAGAAATACACCATCACAAATATATATCGATAACTCAAACGCAAGATCTGGAACGTATAACTATTTAGATACTTCCAATACAACTATAACTGCTGCAAACTATTTTGAAGCTAACACCATGCTTATGGGTGAATCTAGTGGAGCAACTGCAGATATAGTTAGCGTTGATAATTTTAAAGTTAGTTATATTCAAACAAATTTCTATGTGACTTCATTTGATTACACAAACTATAATATTTCAGCAGATAGACTTATTGATGAAAATACTGAAACTCTTTATGCTGATGGATTACCTTTTAATATGTCTCCAAATAGTAACAACTACTTGAGAAAATATCCAACTATTATTAAAAGTAGATCTAATGAGATTGTTGATGGGTCAGGAAAATCTTTAAGCATTAATATTGACCTTGAAAACACTTCACCGTTTACTGCAAAAGATGCATCTCCATTTGTTGATCATACTATATCTTCAATTATGGCATATGGATATCAAATCAATAATATTGTTGATGATGGTTCGGTAACTGAGCTAGATGGGACAGAAAATGGTCCTGCAGAAAGTAAATATATAAGTAAGCGTATTATTTTAGGAGATGGGTTTGATGCAGATGATCTTCGTCTATATATGACTGCATATAGACCGCCGGCCACTGACATAAAAGTATACATTAGATTTAAAAATCTAGTTGATCCTCGTGACTTCAATACTATTGAATGGACAGAATTGCTTCTAAAAAATGAAACTAATTTGTTTTCAACCGAATCAGATAGATTTGACTATAGGGAATTTGAATTTTATATTCCTTCACAACCAAGTGGTGATTTTGTAGCAGGAGGTGGAGCAGCACTTAATAGTGATAACAATGATGTAATTAGATACATTTCTCCAGATGGAACAATATACGATAATTACAAGTCTTTTGCTATTAAGATTGTTATGCTTTCAACAAGTCATAAAAATGTGCCGCGAATTAAAAACATAAGATCTATAGCATTAACATAAAATGAAAGTACAAACTGAAGATAAAAATTTTGCAAGAGATATTAACAGTAAGGCTCTAATAAATAATAATATTGGAGCCTTACAAAGACGCAAAATGGAAAAAAATAGGCAAGATAGATTGTCTAAGGTAGAAAATGAAGTCGATGAAATTAAAAAAGATTTGCAAGAGATTAAGTCTCTTTTAAAAGAACTTACGAATAGGTAAAAGAAAAGATGGCAAAAACAACATATCTTGGTGCTAATGTAGAAATTACCACAGATTCTTTTAGCGGTTGGATTAACAAAACCAATCAACTTGTTTATGACATGGGAACCGTTGTTCTTACAGCTGGGCCTGTTGCACAGCCAAATACTACAAATGGTGCTGCAGTAACAGGAAATACTCATGTTGAAGGCTTTTCTTCTGCTAATACTCTTGTTGCAACTGATGCACTTCGTGGCGGAACGGTAAGCACACCGGCAAATCTTGTAGTCACAACAAATACCGTATTTCAGCAGTCTAATCTTATTGATGTACAAGCCAATACTAATTTACTTAACGTCGACGCAAATAATGTAGTAATTTCCTCTAACGTTACAATGGATGGCGGGGCAACTAAAAACTTTGCAGCTACATTTGGTAATATTACTACAACATCAGCATTATTTGATATTACAGCAAATACATTTAATCTATCTTCTAATTCAACAGTTGATGGCGCTATTCTTAACATCCACACAACTGATCTTGATATTACTGCTAATTCTACAATCACTGCAGCTGCACTTACAGCTAACGTAACAGCAATAGATGTAGATTACACTACTGCGACATTTAATGGTACAACATTTACCCATACGGCTCAAGACATTACTATTAATTCAAACACCGTTTCTGTAAATTCTACAGCTATTGATGTAACTTCGGATGCTGTTGTTGCCACTCTTTCTGATCTTACATTAATATCAAATACAGCAATTGCAAATGTTGCTTTTGTTGATGTTAATAGTACTGCGATCGATGTTGCTGGTAATACAACTGTTAGTGGCACAACTTCTACCATTAATGCAAACACAACTGTTAACGGCACAACAGTAGATGTTAATGCAAATACGACAATTACTGGTTCGAATGTTAACATTGTGGGTCACACTACTGTAACAGGAACAACCGTAGTTACCGGCACAAATCTTGATGTTAACGCAAATACGACAATTGACGGATCTACAATTGCTCTTACTGGTAATACAACAATTACTGGAACAAATACTGATATTATTGGATCTGCATCTGTAACTGGTTCACTATTAGATATTAATTCAGATGCAACAACTGTTGATGGCACATCACTTACTGTTAATGCCAATACATCAATTATTGGTTCTACAATTGGCTTAAATGGTGATGTTACAGCATCTGGCACAAATGCAATAATTAATGCTAATACAACTGTAAATGCATCTAATGTAAATATTAATGGCATAACTACAGTAGTTGGTTCTGCATCGTTTACCGGTACTGATTTTGATGTTGCAGCTAATACAACTGTTACCGGATCTACACTCGAAATTGCTGCTAATACTACAATCACCGGATCTAATACAGATATTATTGGATCTGCATCTGTAACTGGTTCACTATTAGATGTAAATGCAAGTACTACAATTGATGGTACTTCCTTTGTAGTTAATGCTAATACCAGTGTTACCGGATCTACAGTGGATCTTAATAGTACCTTGACTATTACTGGTCCTTCTATGACTGTTGGATCAAATACAACATTTAATGGGGCAACAGTTGATATTAACTCCGCAACAGATATTACTGGTGCGACTAGTATTACAGGACCATTAACAGCTATTGGTAATGTAAGCATTACATCAACAAACACTGTAATCAATTCTACAAATACAAATATAACAGGTACTGGAACAAGTATTACAACAAATACACTTAACGTTTCTGCTAATACAACACATAGCGGAAGAGTTACTGTAAATGGTAATGCAAAATTTGCTGGTCTTTATGCAAACGTAGCTACAACTGATCTTATTGTGGGTGCTAATTCTACATTCACCGCTAACACATTTACTGCAAATATTGATACATTTACAATAGGTGTAAATAGTGCTGATGACCTTATTGTAAACTCAGACGCAACTCTTAACAGCACTTTAACTGTTGTTGGTGATCAACTAAATCAATCTGATTTAGTTGTACAAGGTGATTTAACTGTTCTTGGAAATACATCTTTTTCAAGTAATGTAACGCTATCTCTTGCAGAATCTGATGTTCAGGTATTTTCGGTTACTGATACGTTCGAACTTGTGCCAGGTGCCACTGTTATTTCTAATATTTTACCACAAGCAACTCTTACCTATGATCTTGGTAGTAGTGCTGCTCAATGGGATAATGTGTATGCCGGCAACTTTATTGGTACTCTCGATTGGACCAATGTAGCCAATAAACCTGATCCAACTATAAGTGTTGCCCTTAGTGGTGATGTAGTTGGTTCTTCGAGTGCTACACTTACAGATTTAGCCAATGGTTCAATTTCTATTTTAACAGCAATTCAACCAAACTCTGTTGTTCTCGGTACTGATACAACTGGTGCCTATGTTCAAAGTTTAGTACAAGGTACTGGCGTTACAATTACGAATAATAGTGGTGAAGGTGCTACACCTACAATTTCTATTGGTCAAGCAGTTGCAACCACATCAGATGTTACTTTCAACAGTGTTACAGTAAGTGAAGATGTTGTTGTATCTGGCAATCTTCTCGTCGAAGGTACAACTACAACTATTAACACTAATGAAGTAAATATTGGCGACAATATTCTTCTTTTAAATTCTGATGAAACAGGTACACCTTCACAAAATGCTGGATTTGAAATAGAACGAGGAACATCTACTAATGTAAGCTTCCTTTGGGATGAAACGGCGGATCGTTGGACACTTGGTTCTCAAAGCCTTGTAGCAAGTTCATTTATTGGAAGTCTTTCTGGTAATGCTTCTACTGCTTCAAAACTTCAGTTTGCTAGATCGATTACACTTGGAGGAGCATTAACTGGCTCTGCAACCTTTGATGGATCACAAAATATAACTATTAATGCAAATCTTAATAGTGGATCTATTATACTTGGCACAGATACTACTGGGGATTATGTTGAAACAGTTGCGGCGGGAGCAGGAATTAGCGTTTCTGGATCAGGTGTTGGGGCAACAGCGACAGTTTCACATGCCGATACGTCTACTCAAGCAAGTGTTAATAATTCAAATGGTAATGTAATTCAAGACATTACTCTTGACACATATGGTCATATAACAGCTCTTGGTTCAACAAATCTTGATACTCGTTATGTAAGACAAACAACTAATCAAACAATTAGCGGTTTTAAAACTTTTGCTAATACGACGATTCTACAATCAACCACTGCAGGAAGCGCAGCTGCAAAGATTGTTAAAAACATTGAAGACGGAACCAATACTCCTGCACTAATTGTTGCAGGTGATGGTGAATCAATTGATGTTATTGCTGAATTTAGAGCAAATGCTACCGGAACATCCGTTGATATAACCGATACACCAAACAGTAGTGATTCTGTTTTCCAAATTCTCGGTACAGGTAACGTAAATGCTGACGGAACAATTACTGCAGGTGGATTTACTACAACAGGAACTGTAAGCGCCGGGACCTTAACTGGCGACATTAATTATAATGACATTACTAATCCACCTACTATCGGCAATGCTACAATTACTATTAGTGCAGGAAGTGGTCTTGTTACTGGTGGCAATTTTACAACCAACCAAACATCGAATGAGACAATTACTTTAGCACATGCTGACACTTCGTCAATTACAGATACTTCAACATCTGGAAAGAATGTTATTAGCAGTCTTTCTTATGATGGATTTGGACACGTAACAGCTGCAACAACAAGAGCTCTTGATTTCTATACTACAAGTGAATCTGATTCGAGATATGTTAATGCATCTGGTGATACCATTACCGGAAATCTTACAGTTAATGGATTGGTTCAAGTAGGACAAAATGGTGGTGGTGATTCCATTATCAATTTCTATGATGATAATTCAAATGTATACAGAACACTTATGTGGGATGATACTGCGAATGATTGGTCAGTAGAAGACAACAGTGGTGTACAAAGAACTCTATTCCACTCAGGTAACCTTCCTACTCCAAATGATGCATCTATTACAATTGCAACTGGTTCTGGATTAACCGGAAGTGGTGTATTTACTCTTAATCAGGCATCTAATGAAACTGTTACAGTTTCGCACTCTGATACGTCTACATTAAGCGGATCCTACGGCGGGGCTGGAAATGGAGTAGTAGTAGAAGATATTACTGTTGATGGATTTGGTCACATCACTTCTATTGGAACAGTAGATCTGGACACAAGATTCCTTGGGATTTCGGCGAAAGCTGCTGATTCTGAATTGCTTGATGGTCTTAACAGCACTCAATTTGTACGTGCAGATGCAAATGATGTTACAACTGGTACATTCCAAACAGTTGGTCTTGGTGTAGGTACGGCTGCTCCCACAGGTGGTGAAATTCGTGCAACTGGTGATATCACAGCTTTCTATTCTGATGCAAGACTGAAAGATTTTAAAGGTACAATAAATAATGCATTAAATAAAGTAAATTCACTTAATGGATATTACTACACTCCAAATGAAACTGCTCAAAATCTTGGCTATACAAATGAACTTCAAGTAGGTGTCAGTGCACAAGAGGTTCAAGCAATTTTACCAGAAATTGTAACAAAAGCGCCAATTAGCTATGAAGAGCATGTTGAAGAGGATTATTTAACAGTTAAGTATGAAAAGCTTATACCTCTTCTTATTGAAGCTATTAAAGAATTAAAATCTGAAATTGAACAATTAAAATCTAAAGGCTAAGGAGAAATAATAAATTATGAACAATACTATGTTTAGTGATGAAGAGCGCAACATTAGATTTGGAGATTATATTGAAAAAGTAAATTTTAAAAGGTATGAACACCTTCGAGAAGTTGAAAAATTTTTTTTAGAGGAAATGAAAAAATATCCAACAAATGCTTCATATGATTTAAGTGCATTTCAACATCCTTATTTTGACTCGGTTAACTATACAAATTACAGTGACTTTTTTATGATGCATCCTCTTCAACCTGATTTATCTCACATTCAGGTTGAAGAGGCACTAATATATGGCGATGACAATTTTTCAGTCGATTTTTTTAATATCTATGCAAACAATCTTCAAAAGGAAAATGTTAATAAGTATAAAACAGCAGGCAAACATGTTAAAAACATAGAAGCCGTAGTGGTACTAATAGGTAACAATAAGCTAGATAATATGTGCTTTAATAAACTTAAGCATATATACAATACTTATGGAAAACTTGCAATATTTAAACCTCATCCTCTTGTTGATAGGGATATGACAGATTTTTTTCAAAAAAGTATACATAAGCATGCAAACGTAGCTAATAAAGAAAGTGATGTGTACGAATATATAAAAGATGCAAGCATTGTTTATACAACTCATTGGAGTGAAACAGCTTTTCATTCTTTATGCTTAGGAAAAAAAATTGATCCTATTGATACATTTCAGTCTAAATTTTTTGGATCTTTTTCCCACGTAAATAAGCATTTTTTTGAAACCAGCAATCCAGAATATGTTATAAATAAAATGTTTAATGATTATAGATCTGGTCTAGTAAATCCAAAGTATCAAGACGATTGGAGAGAAAGAATTTCAAAGTATCTTGAGTATATTCATGAAAAAAGAAAAGACTATAGGTATAAGTATGTACAATCTAACTTCTGATGTAGGATGGCCTTCTTTTGAACAAGTTTTAGAGGATGCTAAGATTGGAAAGAAATCATTAATACTTGTGTCTGGTGGATTAGACAGCGCATATATGTTATGGAAATATGCTCAATACACTGACGATATCGTATGTCATCATATTTCTATGTATGATAGTATATCTCAAAGAGCAGATACGGAAAGATTTTCTGTAGAAAGGCAAATAGAATACTTAAGAAATCAAGGCAAACATATTAAGTTAATAACTTCTGAAGTCCGTTCTACTTATGAAATGCCTCTTTTAAGAGATTGGTATACAGGTGTAATATTGTCTTTAAACTATGCATATATTGAAGGAATTTCTCATATAGTTGCCGGTGATTGTTTTATAGACGCATTTGATAGAAATCAAAATTACTCTACTCTTTCAAAAGATATTAAAGAACATATGGTATGTTTAGGTAATTTTGTTAGGGCCTATACAAGAAATAGATGTGATACCATAACAGCGTTTGAAGCTAATAATTTAGCAGAAATGTATAATGAAATGCCAGATGATTACAAAAAGTTGATATTTTCTTGTCGCGAACCTAAGTATATAAATAAAAGGATAGAGGCGTGTGGAAATTGTCATTCTTGTATGAAGAATCGACATTTTGGTTGGTGGAATAAAATAAGCAAATGCATATACAAGGACGAAATAGATGGCGTTGCAAAGTAACGGAGCTATATCATTAGGTGATATTGGCACAGAGTTTAACGACACAGTTCCTACAAGTATTTCAGAGTTTTATAACCCTCCTACACAAGTTGGCGGGGCTATTCCTGCTAACGGGGAAATTTCATTTTCTGACTTTTATAATGCCACAAATACGTGGACGACATCATTTAGTACATCATACACGACGTCATTTAGCACATCATACACGACGTCATTTAGCACATCATACACGACGTCATTTAGCACATTTTTTACCACATTTTTTACTACTTCACGTACAACATCACGTACAACCTTCACGCCCGTTGAAGGTGAACCTTATACTACGTTTTTTACCACATTTTTTACTACTTCACGTACAACATCTAAAACTACTTCACGTACAACATCTAAAACTACTTCACGTACAACATCTAAAACTACTTCACGTACAACATCTAAAACCACATCTAGAAGCACTAATTGGAGATAAAAATGATCAATTATTCACATAAATTGCTTAAAGATGTTGAAAGTACGGAAATAAATGAAATAATCGATTTTACTTTAAATTCTTCATATGGTTATAATAGAACAGTTGAAGATAATTTAAATTATGAAATTACTGTGAATACATTAAATGATTATTTTACTAGAGAAAACAGCTATTTAGTAACGGCGTATGACGATGATATTTTAGTTGGATGCTCATTCTTTTTAGATTCTTCATCATCGCCAGGAATCAATTTATCTTCTAGCAGTAATATAATAAAAAATTATATGATAGATAACAACATCAACCAAAACGAATGTTTTAGTATAACATATATTAGAGTGCATAAAGATTACCAAAATTTTAAAATATGCAAAGAACTAATGGACTATTCGACACAAGTAGTAGCATTAGAAAATGGATTTAAAAATATACTTATTTTTTCTTTAGTTAGTGAAAGCACCCTTTCATTCTATCAAAATTATTTTGGTGAAAAATTAGTTGTCACAGATGTAATAGATCCTGGAAATATTATTGACGAAGTGATAACTGAAAATTTAATGATTGTAAGAGATGTTTAGTGGTTTAAAATTTTATTTTAGTGTACAAGGTAAGAAATACTATTCAGATATAGAAGCGGCTCCTGTTGCATGTAAATTAAAGGAGCCGCTTGTTTTTCATTTAAACTATGATTTTATACAAAATGCAAATTGGCAAAAAGAGCCTGTATATCCAATACACTATTATTTGGATTTGCATAGTAGAATTCTTAATGAAAAATATGATCAAATAATTCTTATGTATAGCGGTGGGACAGATAGTCATACTGCTTTAGAATCTTTTATACGTTGTAAGATAAAAAACATCATTTTGTATGATACAGTGTCAGCAGAGCAGCTTTCTTATAATGGTCGTAAAAAAATGAATGAAGGTGTTATTCATTCATTAAAAAAATACAGTCAACAATTTAAAGACTTAAATTATAAAGTTATGTCTCCCAAAGTCGATTCAAACGATTACGTATGGTCTTCTACACCAAAAGAATTTGAAGAAACCATTAAAACGTTTAAACCACAAAAATTTTATGACATAGCAATGACATCTTCTTGGTATAGGCTATACACAGAAAAAAATAATCATATTAGAATAGACACAAGTAAAAAAAAGACTGCAGTCGTATATGGCTTTGAAAAGCCTATGATTGGTATTCGAAATAATTATTGGGAATGGTATATGCCATCCCATGAAATAGTTTCAGCAAAAATGTTAGCTACAGATGCTTATGATGATGTATTTTTTTTCATTACCGATGATGTTCCAGAAATTCAAATAAAGCTAGCATGGCTGAAAATAGAAATACTTGAACGTTTAGCTGCTGTTCACAATAAAGGCGAAGTTAGACTTGGTGGGTGGCAAACATACAATAGTCCCTTTTATGAACAAATAAATGAATATATGGGTTATAAAGCTGTAAATGCATTAATGAATTCTGCAGCATATAAACCGGGAAGCCCTTTACATAATGAAACAAAAAAAGCATTTTATAAACTAGAACACCCTGGCATAAAAAGAATTATCGATGATATTAAAGCCAGCATGGGAAATCAACAGATTTTAAGATCTAGTGAAACTGTAAAAATAAAAAAGGTACCTGATTGGTTAATACAAAAAATTTGATATTGATATGGAATTAATTCTAACATTTGCTATAGCAACATTTATGGGTATCATTGCGGGAATGATACCAGGGATATCAGCATTTACAGTGCTTATTATGTTGTATCCTCTTCTTGTTGTTATTGATCCCATAAATGTTATCATGATATATGTTGTCGTGGTTAGCATTAGTCAGTACTTCGGTTCTGTGTCATCTACTCTTTTTTGTATTCCTGGATCAGCTACTGCAATCCCTACCATACACGAAGCTCACACTTTATTTAGACAAGGTGATGGCAGTAAAGCTATTATGTATGCAGCTATAGGTAGCTTTATAGGATCTATTTTTTCTTTACTTTTTTCTATTGTTACTGTTGACTTTGCATTTATGTTCTATCCTTTTTTTAGTACATACGTAAAGACTTTTCTTTTAGTTGTTTCCTTGTTTATTTTTATGATTGTAGGAAAAAATAAAATATGGACTAATACACTTATGGTATTTGGAGGTTATGGTCTTGCTGAAGTCGGTTATAACTCGTGGGAGGATAATCATTTTTTAACATTTGGTATTGTTGATCTTTATTCTGGTATACCATCCATTACTGTAATTCTTGGAATTTATGTAATGCCTTATATTATTAAAAAGGTATTTGAAAAACAGCAACACATAGAGCTTGTAAAGTTATCTATAAATGGATATTTGGAAACTATAAAAGAACTAGTTACATATCGATATACAGTAGCAAGAGGGTTAACTTTAGGATATTTTTCTTCATTTATTCCTGGATTAACTTTTTATGTCGGAACAACAATGGCATACTACCTCGAAAAATTTATAGGCAAAAGAAATAAAACATATAAAGAAGGAGATATCTCATGTCTCCTTTCTGCAGAAACAGCAAATAATGCAGGAGTTTTTTCTCAACTTCTTCCACTACTTTTACTTGGTTTACCAATAACAGCCAGTCAAGTTTTTATTTATGATATATTTTCTATGCAAGGATTATCATTAACAACAGATTTTTTTCAAGCAATGTTTACACAATTGGGAATAGCTTACATTATTAGTGCTATAATAGGATTATTTTTTGCCGGGAAATATGTAAATTGGGTAAGACATATCACAAAAGTAAACTATCAGTATGTGTATATTTTTATTTTACTTTTATTATTTGGTATTACTATATTTGTTGGATATACTTTTTATCAACCTGTATTTTATGTGCAGTGTCTTTTTGTTATGCTTATATTTGGGCTATGTATAAATAAGTTTGACACTCTTCCTTTGGTGTTTTCTTTTTTGATGCATGATCAAATACAATCTAATCTTTTAACTTTAATATATTTAATATGAAGGAGTAAGTAAATGAAAAAAGTTCTTTGTATGTTTTTTTCTTTAATTTTTTCTATGAGTGTAGCTTATGCTGATGGAATTAAAGTTATTAACCCATATTCAGTTGGCGGAATGGCCCACAAAACCGCAAGCTATTTAAACACCGAATTTCCAGAAGTTTTTACAGAGGTTTTAAAGGTAAGCAATTGTACAGAAGCAGTTAAAATTATGGAATCTACAAAAGAACCTACCATTTTTATGTGGGACATTTTAGGATCTGCTGTTACAAGTGATAAGACGTGTCACGTAATAAACGAAGAAAATTTTGTTTCAATATATTCAAGTGCATATTATAGTGTTTTTGCATTAGAATCTAATCCAGAAAATAACTTAGACAAATTTATGAATGGTGAAGCTAAAATTGGAGCTTCCAGTGCCTCTGGTCTTTTGCAAAAAATTCAAATGAATAAAATGTTAGAAGGCTTAGAAAGCAATTCTAAGTATGTTCCTTATGCAAGCTCTGGAGATGCAATTGCTGCTCTTGAAATTGGTGAAGTAGACTTTGTTTTAACCGGAAGAGCAAAACCACATTTCAAGGCAATTATTACCGGTGATCCTTCTTCGAACAATATTCCAAGTATGTCTGATTATTTTAACAATTCTTTTTCTAAACCAGGAAATTATTTGTCTATTCTCGGTGTAAATGTTGACAAAGAAAAAGTAAGAAAATATTTAAGCAAGACATATGAGGATGAAAATTGGAATCAAACTTTTCTAGGTTATAACTATAATTTGTCTAAAATGTCTTCCAAAGAACAATTTAATTATATGATGAATGATGTAAATGCATTTTTAAGCGAGCTTAAGTCTAATTAATTTTCTTTAGTTGGAATAATTATAAATAGTCATAAGATAAAGGAGAAATCGTATGGCTATTAAAGCAAATCTTGTAATAGATCAGGGTACTGATTTNAGTGCAGTCANTCGATGTGNTTGATGCAAATGGTGATGCATTTGATTTGACTGGTTACACTTCTTCAGCTCAGATGCGAAAAAGCTACGCATCTGAGACTGCTTATAGTTTTACAACATCTGATAATGATAGCTTAGGACAAATTACACTAATAATGTCTAATAGTGTAACTAACCAACTTGACCCTGGAAGATATCTCTATGATGTAGAAATAACATCAAGTGGAGGATTAGTAACACGTGTAGTTGAGGGTATTGTGACTGTAACGCCTGGTATTACGAGGTCATAATGTCTATCACTGCTAAAGTAACTCCTCAAGGCCATAATATTAAAGGTAGAGTTAACGTGCAGAATCAACTGCAGGTTACTGAATATCGTGTTAACACAAACAATATTAGACTAGGTGATATTCTTGATGTCGACACATCTAACGCTGCTGACGGTGGTGTTCTAATATATAATGGTAATACCTCTACATTTGAAACAACAACAATAATAGAAAACGAAAATACTCAAGTTAATGGGGGACATTACTAATGTCAGTAATTAAGATTAAAAGATCTGGTACGTCTGGATCTCCAAGTGCTCTTGGCCAAGGTGAAGTTGCTTATTCCTACTTAGCAGGTAGCGAAATTAATGGTGGTGATAGACTTTATATTGGTACTGGAACTGAAACTAATGGTGAAGCTGCTAACATCGAAGTTATTGGTGGTAAGTATTTTACTCAAAAACTTGATCACACACCTGGTACACTCACAGCTAATAGTGCGCTTATTGTAGATGCTCAATCTAAAATTGATGTGCTAAATGTCGATAATATTACCATCGACGGCAATATCATTTCTTCAACAAATGTTAATGGCGATATTAATATTTCGCCTAATGGTACTGGTGTTATTAACGCATCAACAAGTAGAATTACTAATGTTGTTGACCCCACATCTAATCAAGATGCTGCTACAAAGGCGTATGTTGATACAGTTGCTTTAAGTGGTAATGTTGTTACAAGTTTTACTATTGCTGGAGATTCTGGATCCGATCTTTTTGATTCTGGCCAAACTCTCACATTTGTGGGCGGAACTGGACTAACATCATCTATTGCAAATAATGAAGTAACCTTTAATCTTGATAATACTGCTGTAACACCTGGTTCTTATGGATCTTCTACACAAGTACCGGCAATTACTGTTGATCAGCAAGGTCGCATTACAGCGATATCAACTTCTAATATTGCGACTAGTTTAGGAATTGCTGGTGATTCCGGAACAGATACTGTTAATCTTTTAAATGATACTCTTACCTTTGCTGGTGGTGCAGGGATTTCAACAGCTGTTACTGACAATACAATCACTATTAATCCAGGTGATTTTACAATTACGCTTGGTGGTGACTTAAGCGGTAGTGCCACAGTCACAGATCTCGCTAATACAACACTTACAGCTACTATTGGAACTCTTGCAGAACTACAAGTTGATAATATCAATATTAACGGCAATGATATTACATCAACAAATACAAATGGCGATATCTCTCTTAATCCAAACGGTACTGGTAATGTTGCAGTTAATGGCGCAAGAATTATTGGATTGGCAGAACCTATTGCAGCAGATGATGCAGCTACTAAAGCTTATGTAGATTCTACAGCACAAGGTCTTAACGTTAAAGAAGGTGTTGGCGCAGCTACGACTGATGAACTTGCTACTCTTTCAGGCGGTTCTGTAACATATGATAATGCAAACAATGGTATTGGTGCTACTCTTACACTTGCAAGTTCTCTTGCAACCATCGATGGTGTTTCGCTTGTTAATGGTGAAAGATACCTAATTAAAGATGAAGCAAATACTGCTCATAACGGTATCTACGTTCGAACAAGTAGTACTGTATTTACTCGTGATGTTGCGTTCGATGAAGAT
>PR_CR_10_Liq_2_inCRDRAFT_1000001_pt1 | contig 106249 bp, 154 predicted proteins | sample PRCRCaboRojoPR_FD_10245 | JGI IMG/M metagenome (IMG submission 10245) | reverse complement strand
CTAGCAGACGAAAGAAATCTACAATCTGCGTCTGTTAAAGATCGAGAACCTTCTGTATCTAAACCAGACGAAATTGTCACAAACAAAGACCTTGTATTTTTACAAAAAATTGTAGGCAAAGACAAGTTGTTCCTTGCAATAAAGTATATAGAACTAGCACAGGAAGGAAAAACCATACCTTCAAATGTCGCTAGAGCGATGACTCCTGCGATAGATCTTGTAGTTGATCTAGTAAAAGGCGGTCCCGAGTATGTAGAGCGTCTATTACAACTTCAAAAACGTGCAAAATCTCAAAGAAAACGCCGTAAAAGATAAATAATTGCAAGTCATCCATAAAGGATAGACAAGATATCAAGGAGAAATAAAATGCCTGAAGTAACAAAGGTAAACCCAATTCTAAGAAACGAAGCACGTTCTTTCAACGGAAAGTCCGTATCACACTTCACACTAACAATCACACCAGACATCACTGATTCACTAGGACCAGACGGTGCTCTACAAGAAATCCTACAGACTGTAACTGAAAATGCAACACTAGTTCTCGTAGGAGAAGCAACTTCTAGCGCACTAGATGTATTTGTTGAAGGCGAGTTCCCAAGCAGCGACTATGGTACTGGTAACGATCTAACCTTCGCAGAACACCTAGAAGACCAAATACAGGCTCTAGGCGAAGTTGATGGTAAAGATCTAAGTGGTACAACCGTTGCTCTAACTGCAACTTTCTTCGCAGACGACGTAGTTGCTGACTACGCCGAGTAAGATTCCTAACTACCTTAGGATCGAGGGCTCATATTATATGGGCCCTTTTTTTATGACTCGTAAATACGACAATGATTTATGTTTTACGAACTTTGGTTGATATAACCGAAACAGGCGAACATCACGGACCTAGCAAACTAGAAGTCAATCAGCAGGCAAATTATAATACTGTGATACAATGTCTCGGTCTAAGGGCAAATCCTGCTCCTTTAAAAACTGTATCGCATGTAGATAGCATAAAAGACCTAGAGTTCGGAACAGCATTCAAAGGCAAGCAGAGATACTGGGAGTGTGAATTTGAAATAGAATACGGTGATCCTGGCATGGAAGCATTTCTAGAAGATTTTGATCTAGTGCCTGTGATTACCGATCTAGACGAAACTGCAGAGATCTACCCGCCTATTTTTTCCACAAAAGATCCAAAAACCAAAAACACAGTTATCTTACCATATAAAGATTAGAACGATTCTTGATAAGTAACTGCGTAGAGGCAAACAAGGCACATTCGCAAGGCGGCAAGACAGAACGGAGTGAATGATGTCTGATCCTATGGGTAATACCACAAAACTTGAAAAAGAAAGCCTCGAAGCCCACGTAGACCTCTGCGCTCTGCGTTATCAAAATCTTGACGACAGGCTTACTAAGATAGAAAGCAAAGTTGAAGTCATTCACGAAGACATCACAAACGGTAACAAGTCTATGATCAAAGTAATTGTAGGCGCTGTTGGCACTGTTGTAGCTGGCTTACTCTCCACAATTGTTGTTCTACTTGTAAATTTCTAGCATAAATAGTTTTATGCGTATCAGCGAAATCACAGAAGGTTTGACTGAAAAACAGATCTGGGCACGTTCTGGTCACAAAGTCGTGCGAAAGTTTAGATGCACCTCCGGCCCTAGAAAAGGAAGAATTGTTCCTTCTATGAGCAAGTGTTACGGAGCACCAGATACTAAAGCACGAGCTCAACTAAAAAGAACAAAAGCAAGACTGGGCAAAAAAATGTCCAGGAAAGCTCGCAGAACAAAAAGAGTAAATCCAGCATCACGCAGAGTGCAAGCCCTAAACAAGGCAACTAGAAGACGATGAAAGTAGAAGAAATTCTAGAAGTTGCAACGAACGCTTGGAAAAGAACGGGTAATAAAACCGTTCGCAAATTTCGCTGTAAAAGCGGGCCAAGAAAAGGCAGAGTTATGGCTTCACCTGCTTCCTGCCATGCTCCTCTCAAAACCAAAAGCAGTGCTAGACTGAAAAGAACAAAATCCAGAATGGCAGGACAGCGAGCTTATAAAAGCAATCTTACTCGCCGCCGCAATCCATATTCAAGAAGATTAAAGAATCTCAATAGGTAACACAGATGAAAATATCAGAAATTTTAAATGAACAGGTGTCAGGAAAGGTCACAAGAGTTAGACCTAATGAGATAGTAGTGAGAGATCCAGAAAGCGGTATAGAAACAAAAATCCCCAAGAAAGTCAATGAACCAGGAACTGTGACGAGAGACAAGGACGGAAAGTTAGTGCTTGATCCTGAAACGCCAGGCGGAGTCGCCGACGACATAGAACCAGGTGAAGAAATTGATGTCGAACCAGAATCTGCTCAAGGAACAGTAGGCACTCAAGGAACAGTGTAATGCTGTTAGACGAACTCAAAATCTATACTTCAAACGAAGAAGATCGTGTTTTAGAAAAAATAGACCAAGCGCATTCTATTGAAACTTTTAACGCACGAGATCGTTTCGTAATTGAAAACCTCATACGCAAGAGTTTGGTAATTAAAATACCCTATCAAAATTCTTATCTTGTGGTAAAAAATGAATTTAATTAAAGAAATTGAAAATCTAATTGACTCACCTGTTGATCCTTCTCTGTTTCCTGTCAAGAAAGGAAATAGAATTTTCTTACTAGACTGCGTGATAAAAAAACAAAACGGCGTATATCAAGTCTTTAAAAACAAAACACTTCAAAAACAGTTCTACACTAAAATTGCTGCTGTTGCCTACGCTAAAAACAGCCATCGAAAAAATACTAACGATTTAGAAATTCAAAGACTAGACCGCTTGCTGGAGAAGAATCTCATAGATTGTGTTTTTTATAGAAATCAAATAGAAAACACAGAAAAAGAAGAAACACGTCAATGTACGAAAATTAGATTCGAAGACTCCCGCGCTCATATCAAGGATATACGTGACAAGTTGCGGTCATTTATATTCCCTCAAAGCTAAATACACTTAACAAATACTAGGAAGAGTATAATGAACATCAGTGACATTTCAAAACCTGTGACAGCAAAAGCACTTAATGAAAGTTTAGAAAAACGTTTTGGTAAGAGAATTAGACTAGAAGATTTTTCTCTTGACCAACTTTACAATGCTCGTAATAAACTAAGAACAACCCTTAGTCAAATTGAAACAAATGAATCATTCGGCGCTGTTCATCATTCAGACAGCTATCAGAAAAACAGACTCTTCCTAGATGTTTTAAATGCTGAAATCAATGAACGTGAAGCAGTTCAAGTCACAGAGAAAGCAGAATCAGAAGCACAGCAGAAAGCAGCAGGCGCAGCATTAGCAGCGAAGCGCGGTGAGATTCCTGTATCTGAGCTGGTAGGTGCTTCGAAAGAAATGTATGACAGCATGAGCGAAAAGGACCTAGAAGACTTCGCGGGCACAAAACACAAAGGCATTCCTGCCAAGAAAGGAGAATCTGTCGAAGAAGGCGCTACTGATACAAAGGCCAAAATGAAGCAAATTCTATCTGGCTTTAAGCCTATATCAAAGTCAGAAAAAGTCGTCAAAGCATTCAGTTACAAGCCTGGCAAAGAGTTCGAATCGATTCCAGTCGTCATCACAAAAGATCCAAAGGTCGATGAAGAAACAGATTATCCCTTTGCTTTGTATATCAAGAGCGACGATTCGAGCGAAATGCTTCATCATGAATACTACGACAATATGGAAACTGCTATTTCAGATGCCAAGCATGAAATAAAAGACAAGATTGACCGTCCAAGAGACGACAACTANATTCCGGGACAACAGAGACTGCCTTTTGAAGGAGCATTTGACGACGATGTTCCGCCAGAAGATCACAACGACCTAGACTATGAGGGTGGCATGGCACACAAACAACTTTCTACAATCGAAGATGCTGCCGACGAACTCGGTGAAATTATTCAAACAGACGAAAATCTACCAGAGTGGGTTCAAAAGAAAATTGTTCTTGCAATGAGCTATATCGACACAGCAAGAGATTATATGAAATCTGCAAACGAAGTAGATCAAGAAAGAGGAATGCCAATGGAGTCTGCTCTGAGAGAAGGCGCAGAAGAACAAGCAGAACTTGTTATGGCTGCCAAGAACATGGTAGATAAAATCACAGGCTGGATGGAAGACACAGCAGAAATGCAGACAGAATCCATGCTTGAGCTGGGTGATTCGATTCGCGACGAACTTGGTGAAAACGAGTCAGAACAATTTACTTCTACCGTGAAGCCTGCGCTCGAAAGCCTTTATCAATCACTAGAACAGACACGTGAGACTCTTGTATCAGGTGTAAGACTTGTCGCAGGCGAAGAAGTTCAAGACATGCCTGGTGACGACCTTGACACAGAAATGGAACCAACCGTTGATCAAGAAGAAGGAGATCTTGACCTTGACCTAGACACTGAAGGCGGTGAAGAGGAAGATGAATTCGCTGCTGCAGAACCAGCTGCAGGCGGCGAGGAAGAAGCAGGACGTGAAAAACGTGAATCTGTAGAGCGTTCAAGACGCCTTGCATCGCTGCTAACTTCAAAAAAAAAGTAAATGAAAGCGATCCGCAAACACAGAAAATAGTTATGGCTTTAAGAACCATTAAAGGTTCTGCAGAGTCTAAAAAACAGCCTGTTTTTGCACATTTCGATAAACCTACCCCAGAAACCAAAAAGCCCGATTCTATCAATGTCAATATTAACGACATTATGGAAAAGATGGGTCTTCCTCAATTTACCTACGATTCATTCAAAGCAGCCTACGATGCTGATCCACAAATACAAGAAATTGTAGATAACTTTAGTTCTGAAGGCATTGAAATAAATGCTGAAGAAAAGGATGACGGTGTTGTAGATAAAGACACAGACAGTAACGCTGTTAGCAAGATGGCCAAGGCAGCTACTGATCTTTCCGACAATATAGGTTGACACAAATTCTTAATCTCGTATAATTGTATGATTACAAAAAGGATTTTCTGTGACTTTAATTGTTGAAAAATTTAACTATCCCGAAATAAAACGCAAGAATGTAGACGGCAAAAGAAAATATCTAACCCCCGACGGCAACGCAGTTGCTAGTGTAACTACTATACTAGATGCCACGGCAGATAAAACCGGCCTGCTAGAATGGCGCAAGAGAGTAGGCGAACACAAAGCAAACGAAATTACCAAAGAAGCTGCTGCTATTGGTACACGTTTGCACAAGTATCTAGAAGACTATGTTGAAAAAGGGGAGTGGCCAGAACCCGGTTCCAATCCTTATTCTAAAAAAGCACACTGCATGGCATCTAAAATCAAACAGGAAGCCTTTCCTAAAATAACAGAAGTATGGGGTTCTGAAGTTAATCTCTATATGCCAAATATGTATGCGGGAACCACCGACTTGGTAGGAACATACAACGGCAAACCTGCAATTATGGACTTCAAGCAGGCGAATAAAAAGAAAAAAATAGAATGGATCGAAAACTATTTCTTACAGCTAGTGGCCTATGCAGAGTGCCATAATGAACTCTACGGCACAAATATACAGGAAGGACATATCTTTATGTGTACTCGCGGCACAAACAACCTAGAACTGGGCGGAGAAGAATACCAGCAGTTTGATATATGGCCTGCAGACTATGCAGAATGGCGTCACGAATGGTATAACCGGGTATATGCCTACTATGAACAATCTGTTTGAGCGATAAATACTTTAAACAGGAGAATAGAGTGGCGGTTGTACAAATCTCGAGGATACAGCATAGAAGAGGTCAAAAAAACACAGGTTCTGGATTGCCACAACTTGCATCAGGCGAACTAGGCTGGGCAATAGACACAAGAGAACTTTACATAGGAAACGGCTCTGTTTCCGAAGGAGCTCCTGCCGTAGGTAACACAAAGATACTTACGGAATTTGACAATATCTTTGCAGTCGCCAGCACCTATACCTATAGACAAGATGACGGATCTCTACTTACCGGACCAAACTCTTCTTCTCCTGTAGAAAGAAATCTTCAACAACGATTAGACGACAGAGTTTCTGTAAGAGCATTCGGAGCAAGAGGCGACGGTTCCGGAGATGACACAGCAGCACTTCAGAGAGCAATTGACCAACTCTACCTCAACACTGACAAAGCGACACCTAAAAGTAGAGTTGTATTGCACGTCGAAGCGGGCACTTACAATCTATCAGACACACTATATATTCCGCCTTATGCAACTATAAAAGGCGCCGGCTCTGGCAAAACTGTGTTCAAACAGGTTTCTTCTGTTCCTGTTGCTATCCAAACCGTAAATGCTTTCAGCACACCTGGAAACTACTTTAATTTTGCCGACGATGATGCATACGGCGACAACACTTCTCTACAGAATCAAACACAAAATATTTTGTTCGAAGGCTTAACAATAGAACTGTTTGATAATTCAAAAGCCATGGTTTTAGAAAATTGTGTTCATAGTGTCTTTCGAGACATTGCAGTAAAAGGAACATGGGAAGTTTCAGATTCTGTTGTAAACGATAACATTGGTTTAGAAATTACTTCTCTTAGTTCTGTAGTAGAGTCAAAAAACAACGCCTTTGAAGATTGTGCTTTCACTGGATTTTCATATGCTGTGAAATCAGATTATGATATAGACAATCATGTTTTTGATAATTGCCTGTTTAATCTTTGTGGTTTTGGAATAGTGTTTGGGCAGGGCACGATCATTGGAAATCCGGGACAGGCGACAGGACCTGTCAATAACACCATTAAAAATACGACTTTTAGAGACATTAATCAACAGGCTATTTGGGTTATACAAGGCAAATATAACGTCAGTGAGAACAATGTTTTTGAACTTGTAGGCAATATGGCAGGTAGTGATTTAACGCCTTCTACTCACATTGTTCAATTTGATACAAAAACGAACAAGAGCATAGGCGATTATTTTTCACGCACGGCAGTTTTAATTTCTGGTGCAGCATCCTCTACTGTTCCTTATATTTCGGAAATCGGAGGCGCAGCGGATTACGAATTACACTTTGAAAACGAAGTAGATTTTGGTAGGCAAACTGTTGCACAGAGAATATTTAGGCTGCCGGGTATCATAAACCAATCCTATGAAATTGACTATATGATGGTAACAGACAGTAAGTTTACTCGAAAAGGAACACTTTCTCTTGTAACCTACGAGCCTGATAATTCTGTGCAAATATACGATGAATATTTTTATGTAGGTGAAGAAGATAACAACAATCTTGAAGCAGTAGAATTTGAAGCGCAGCTAAGAGATCATAGTTCGAGCGGCGGTTTCGATACTATTGATGTCAAGGCTACGTCCGACCTACAAGTTAATGATAGAACTTACATGACATTTATGATAAAAGCACATCGATCAGATATTATTTGATGTTTTCAAACATTCAATCATTCGAACAACGTCTTGCCTCCTGGGCAAAATACAGAGAAGAGATACCTGAACAAGCAGATCCAATCCAAGCCACGATCGACTTGTATGAGCAAGCACCTTGGGTAAGTATTCACACAGATCCATATGATCGTTCTACTTGGCCAAACCCCTGGGAATTGATCAAAGAAAATCAGTACTGTGAGTTTTGTAAACTGCTAGGAATATGTTATACTTTACAATTAACTGACTGCTTTTCGGAGGAGGAGTTCGAGATACATATACGACGCAGCGACGGAACAGGAGAGCTTTATTACTTGCTCTTTGTAGGTGAAAGAGTCGTTGGCTATAATGGAGAGACACATGTTGCAAATTCTGAACTCCCTTCTGATCTTAAACTGCAACACCGATATACAGTGTCTCTCTAACACACGAAGTAGATAAGAACACAGGTGCCTCGTCTGAAGGACGACGAAGTCATCACCATCTAAAAAATAAGGAGAAAAAGAAATGCTATTCGAACCACAGATATCAAGAAAGCCAGATTTGTATCCTTGGACCAAAAAGTTCATTGATGCTATATGGGCAGGCTTTTGGACCCCAGACGAGTTTAACTTTCGTTCAGACTATTCGCAGTTTAAACAGGAACTTACACAGGAAGAGCAGGAAGTTATTGTAAGAGCTCTATCAGCAATTGGGCAAATAGAAGTTGCTGTTAAAAGTTTCTGGGCAAATGTAGGCACGCATCTACCGCATCCTTCTATAAATGATCTTGGATACGCAATGGCCAACTCTGAAGTCATTCACAATATGGCCTATGAGAAGTTGCTTGATGTTCTGCATCTTACTCACGTGTTCGAAGAAAACCTAAATGAAGAGGTTATTCGCGGCAGAGTAAATTACCTACGCAAATACAACGAAAAAGTTTATGAAGATGATAAAAAGCAGTTCATTTATTCAATTATTCTCTTTACATTGTTCGTAGAAAATGTTAGTCTATTTTCACAGTTTTACATAATTCTGCACTTCAACAGAAACAAAGCTGTGCTAAAAGATTGTGCCCAACAGGTACAATACACAAGAAACGAAGAAATGTTACACGCTCAGGTAGGAATACAGTTAATTAACACTTTGAGAGAAGAGTATCCAGAGATGTTTGATGCGGAGCTCGAAAGCCGTATCCAAGAAGAAATCCAAGACAGCCTCGCAGCTGAAAGTCGTGTCATTGACTGGATGGTAGGCGATTACGCTGTAGAAGGTCTTAATGCAGAAATTCTAAAAGCATTTGTTGCAAAGAGAATGAAAGAATCAATGGAACAGATCGGCTTTGATCATTCCATGATCGAAATCAACAAAGAACTTGCTGATGAGACTTTTTGGTTCGACGAAGCTCTTCTTGGTGCTACTATGACTGATTTCTTCCAGAAGCGTCCGGTAGAATACTCCAAGGGACAAGGAATTGCAGCAGACGAACTATTTTAAAACAGAAACAAAGGGGATAAGAATGAGTTTTGATTGGTTGAACCAAGACTCTCGTACTTTTTTGTCGAGAGGCTACCTAGATGAAGGTCAGAGTGCAGAAGACAGAATTAGAGAAATCGCAGACACTGCNGAACGATTTTTAGATGTAGAAGGATTTGCAGACAAGTTCTATGATTATATGGGGAGAGGATTCTATTCGCTTTCTTCTCCTGTATGGTCAAACTTTGGCAACAACAAAGGCCTGCCAATCTCCTGTAACGGTGTTTATGTAGGAGATGAGATTTCCAAGATCATGGGCAAGGCATCTGAAGTTGCAATGCAGACCAAGCACGGTGCTGGCACTTCTGGTTACTTTGGTAACATTCGTCCTCGTGGTTCTGAAATCAAAACAGGTGGTGTAGCAGACGGTCCTGTGCATTTTATGAACATCTTTGAAAGTGTCACAGATGTAATTTCACAGGGCTCTGTTCGCCGCGGCTCTTTTGCTGCATACACAGACATTGAACATCCTGATGTAGAAGAATTCCTTGAGATTAGAGAAGTTGGTCATTCTATTCAAAATATGAGCCTTGGTCTTTGCATCTCTGACGCCTGGATGGAGGCAATGATTGAAGAAGGTGAGCGTGTCAAGGCAGGCGAGCTGGCTTCTACTGATGCTAAAAAACTCCAGCTTTGGGCCAGAGTAATGCGCAAACGCAAGGAAAGCGGTTATCCCTATCTATTCTTTACTGACAATGTCAATAACGGGAAGCCCAGAGTCTTAAAAGACAAGAACAGAAAAGTTTATGCATCAAACCTCTGCTCTGAGATTTGCTTGCCATCCGCAGACGACGAAAGTTTTGTTTGTAATTTGGCATCAATGAATGTTCTTACCTACGACGAGTGGAAGAACACAGACGCAGTTGAAACACTGACATACTTTCTCGATGCTGTTATGACAGATTATATCAACAAGACAGCAGAGATTCCTTTCATGGAAAGTTCATACAACTTTGCCAAGCGTTGGAGAGCTCTTGGAATCGGACAGTTAGGCTGGCATTCCTATCTGCAATCCAAAATGATTCCTTTTGAATCATTCCAAGCAGCAAGTCTCGCAGCAGAGATTTCCAAGTTTATGGACGAACGTTCTCACAAGGCAAGTGTAGATATGGCAGCTCGCTATGGAGAGCCAGACGGAATGATTGGTTATGGTGAGAGAAACCTTACTCGTCTTGCTATCGCACCAACAACTTCAAGTTCTTTCATTCTTGGACAGGTATCACCTTCCATTGAACCTCTGCGTTCTAACTACTTCACAAAGGATCTAGCAAAGGGTTCTTTTACCTATAAGAATCCTTACCTCGAAAAGGTATTAGAATCCTATGGCAAGAACGATGAAGAAACCTGGATGAGCATCCTTACTAATAATGGTTCTGTTCAGCATTTAGATTTCTTAGGTGAGACAGAGAAAGCAGTGTTCGCTACTTTTGACGAGATTACACCTATCACAATTGTTCAGCAGGCAGCGGCAAGGCAGCGTCACATAGATCAAAGTCAAAGTCTTAATCTTATGATTCCGCCTGACGCTCCTGTTAAGGATGTGAATGCTCTTATTATTGAGGGATGGAGACTGGGAATAAAAACATTCTATTATCAACGTTCTTCCAATCCTGCTCAGGAACTTGTGAGAGATATTATGAGTTGTGAGGCTTGTGAAGCATGAGTGCTATAGTATGGAGTAAGAATGGTTGTATGTTCTGCGAGTGGGCCAAAGAGCTGCTCGCAGACTATAACATTTCGTATGAAGAAAGAAATATCTCTCGAGGCAATTGGACACGAGAGCAGTTACAGGAAGCAGCACCAGGAACCAAGACCGTACCACAGATATTTATAGACGGTAAGTATATTGGAGGCTTTACAGAACTTAAAGCACACATGAAAAAGCAGGAGGCTGAATGATTATTGAAACCCCATACAAGCAGGGAGATGCTATTACGGTAAAACTGACTTCTGGAGAAGAACTTGTGACTCGTTTCGAAGAAGACAAGCCAGAAGGTATCAAAGTGTCCAAGCCGATGAGTTTGACAGCAACGCAGGAAGGTATAGGACTTGCACCGTTTGTTTTTACTATTGACCCTGAAACACCTTTTGTAATTAACAACTCTGCGATTGTTTGTGTAGCTAAGACAGAAGAACAGATGGCAACACAATACATTCAAAATACGACAGGACTTAGCGTATGAGTTTAGCTGCTTTACAGGCAGCAGCAGATTCTGCTAGCGCAGCCGCCGAAACAGCTATTGCTGACACTTGCACCTTTGCCGGCGGCTCTTGCGATGTAATGGGAACACTAGGAAGCCTATCTCCAGAAATAGGTGACGTTGCTTCTTCCGCTCAGGAATCTATATCTAAAATGGTAGAGCCTCTCGCTGGAGTATCACAAATGCTCACAGGAGCAGTTGACAATCTGAAATCAGAAATTGCCGCTGCTATTCCTAATATAGATCCTTCATTGCCGTTAGATAGTTTACCTATAGACGATTTAAGTTCGCTTGGAGGTGATCTTCAAGGAAAAATAGCAGGATTAACTTCTTCGTTTGGAGAAATAAGCGGATCGATCGCGTCTTCTGTATCAGGATCACTAGGGTCACTCGAAGGTGCTCTAGCAGAAGTGAGAGAGTCTATTAGTTTTTCACTAGACGTTCAAGGAGGAGCAACCTGTCCTGCATTAAACGGTGTTTTAGAAGGCCTGCCTGCAGGTATATCGCCTAGTATAGATAGCATTACTGGCGCAGCAGCAGGCGGAGGCCTAGGCGAATCTGCGAATGCCACCGCCGCAGCCGCTGCCAATAACATGAAATCTCTAGCAGAACAATCTCTAGCAAATACCAATGCTCTTATGTCTAATATAAGTGGTAGTTTAGGAGGATTTGGAGTTTGAATAGAGGATCAGCAAGGCTAAATGATCAAACTCTTGGCAATTGTTCTGTCCACGGCAGCAATATAAAAGGCAAGATTATCTCTGCTTCTCCTAACATCGAAGTAAATGGAAGAGGACTTGCAAGACTAGGCGATAAAGTTTTAGCAGATTGCGGACACGAAGCAGAAATAATCACAGCATCGTCTACCGAAGATCCTAACAATAAAAGTGGCACTGCTAGATTAAACGACAAGGTAGGTAATTCTCCTTATGAAGCAAAAATTATCACTGCTTCTAATGACACATTTCCTAATCCTGATTGACAACCTTTCTCTTTGATAATAAAATTAAACAATGGAACGGACTATACTAACGGACGCGGATGGTGTGTTATTCAACTGGGACTATGCTTTCGGCGTATGGATGGAGCAGCATGGTCATACTCCGGTAGAGAAGGGAAACAGATATTATTCTCTAGCAGATAGATATGCACTAGATCCTAAACAGATACCCCCACTTGTAAAGCAGTTTAACGAAAGTGCTGCAATGGGATTTCTTCCTGCTCTAAGAGATGCTGTGTATTATGTAAAACGACTTCACGAAGAACACGGCTACGATTTTCATTGTATCACATCTATGAGCAAAGATCCCAATGCTGTTAAACTGCGAGAAATGAACATTCGCAAACTTTTTGGCGATACAGCATTTTCAAAAATCATCTCTTTAGACACGCAAGCACCTAAATACGATGTATTAAAGCAATACAAAGATACAGGATTATATTGGATTGAAGACAACTATAAAAATTGTGTTGCTGGATTAGAATTTGGATTAAAACCCGTGTTAATGGAACACGGATTTAATATGAGAGAAGACATTCCGCAAGGAGTAACTAAAGTCACTAGTTGGCGCGAAATCTACGAATTAATACAAGGAGAAAACAATGAGTAGTGAATTACACGAACAGATTGTTCAGGCATTTAATAACTATCTAGCAGAAGCAGAAACCTTTGACGATAAGGGTGTTAAGGCTGCTGCTGCCCGTGCTAGAAAGGCACTCGGCGATCTCGGCAAGCTTACAAAGGAACGCCGCAAGGAAATCCAAGACAAAAAGAACGAGATGTAATATGAAAGCAAGAGTCATTGGCGGAGGAATATCAGGCGTAACAACTGCCTACTACCTTGCCCGCAAGGGCTACGATGTCACCGTGGTAGAACGTGAAAGATATACCGGTATGATGACATCATACGCTAATGGCTCTCAGCTTTCTGCTTCTAACGCAGAAACTTGGAACAGTTGGTCTAATGTTAAAAAAGGCCTCAAGTGGATGTTTCAAGAAGATGCACCCTTTAAAATCAATCTAAAGCCAGAAGCTGCTAAAATAGGCTGGATGGCTCGTTTCCTTGCAAACATTCCTAACCGAGACAAGAATACTCTAGAAACCTGCCGTCTAGCTCTACAAGCACATGATTGTTATCGTGCTATAGCAGACGAAGAAGGCATTGAGTTTGATAGAGTGGAAAAAGGTATATTACACATCTATCGCAATGAACGAGATCTACAGCACGCTCGCCGGGTAAACGAACTGTATAAAAAAGCAGGTCTCGATCGAAGAGAAGTCACAGCACAAGAATTGCTATCAATAGAGCCTGCTCTACAACAGAGTGAAACTGCTTTTGTAGGTGGGTTTTATAATGAGCAAGATTTTACAGGTGACATACATCTCTTCTGCAGAAATCTGTCTCGTGCATTAAAACACAAATATAACGTAAAATTTTTAAAACTTCCTGCTACTATATATGACATAGACCTATGGTGCGACCAAGGCATTGTAGTGATATGCGCGGGAGTTGATTCTCCTGTGTTAGCAAAAGCAGTTGGAGATAAACTGCCTATCTATCCTGTTAAAGGGTATTCTATTACAATTAACGATCCTGTCAAAGCACCTTGGGTTTCTCTGTTAGACGATGAGACAAAGATAGTTTCGGCCAGACTCGGCGAACAGCGTTTTAGAGCCGCAGGCACAGCAGAGTTTGCCGGCAAAAACTATGACATCAAACAGGCTCGGATCCAACCTCTAACAGACTGGATCAGAAGTTTATTCCCCGAAATGAATACCGAATACGTTACACCGTGGGCAGGTCTGCGTCCTATGACACCTTCTATGATGCCTATTGTCAAACAGAGCAACAAGAACAGTCGAGTGTATTATAATACGGGTCACGGCCACCTTGGCTGGACCTTAAGTGCTGCCACTGCTGTTCAAATAGCAGATATCATAGAGCAAACACAATGAAATACTATAGATATATAGAACCACGCGATCCTACTAACGATGATTTCTCGCCAGAAATAATCACTCTGTCTGAGCAGGAAATACTTGACTCATATTGGGATTACTGGTATACTAACATGTGTGAAAAGTTTGGCAAGGCAGAGTATAGCAAAGAAAGTTGTTTAAAAGATTGGTGTGCTATACACTGGGCTTGGCAAGTAGAAGATTGCCAAGGAGAAATGGAATGACTTGGTTTGTTTGGATTTTATTAGGTATGGTAATTGGTATAGTCGCTTCGGTGTTTTTTGGTTATTGGTTCCTGATCAAGAATCCCTCGAATTTTCTACCATGGTGACGTAGAAGGAGAAATAAATGAGTGGGATGTAGAGTTTGTTTTAGTAAGACGCGATTCCGACGACAAAGTAGAAATTGTCAAAAAGGAGTCATTTGATTTAACTGGTTATAGTTTTTTTCGTTACTATGAAACAGGTAACAACACGCTTGAAGAATGGGTAGAAACTGATCGGTTAGAATTTTACAAGAATAAAGTAGAGAAATAAATAGAAAGAATTCAATGAAGCGATGGTAAGATGTTTCGGACGCGGGTTCGACTCCCGCCGCCTACACCACTTATTTCTATGTGGGCGTCATGGTTTCGACGGGGCAGACGAGTTATCGTGGAGAATCGGCAATGTGGAAGCCGTTAGGATTGGGAGTTCCCGATCTAAGAAGCAAACTAAAATAAATGCAACAGAAGAAGCATTTGCTCTAGCCGCTTGAGGCTAGATGGGGTTTTGCTAGTCCTTCCTTATTACCCAAAGGACTGGCACCTTCCAAAAAAGATTGACACGCCTGTCACTCATAATTATACTATACGTTAATTTGTAGCAAAAGGCTCTATTATGACAATGCATCTTGACAAGACACTGTCTTCTATCCGCACTTCTAACCCGAGAACACGTAAGATGACTGTGCGCGAATACAATGCCAAAGTCGAAGAACATCGTTTGTATAATAAGCGAATGAAACAGAGCAACAATAGACATCTTATGATGTCATTTGACGAGTATCTTGACTTCTGCAAGCCAAAGACTACTGCCCGGGCAGTAGCCACTTCCAAGAAGAAAGATTATGTGCCACCGCAGAATACCGTGAGAGAAGGTGCGAGAACAACTGCGTCTGTAAAAAGTCACGGCCTAGGTGTAGGCACAGGCAGCAAGAAAGAATCGGTTAAATACACAGGCGACTATGTTATAGGCATCGCTCAGACACACAAGAGCAATGCTGTTCCTGTCACTAACGGCGATCACGCAAAAGACATCGCCCGTATGCGTAGAGGGTAAAAAATGCGAACTTTAATGGTTGTAGTCAGCATATTCTATGCTGTTGCTGTATGGGCTACTTCACAGCCCACTCCTTATACCAAGGAAGATTATCCTGAAGCACATTGCCTTGCTCTAAATATTTACTTTGAAGCAAGAGGATCCAGTTTCGCAGACAAGGTTGCTGTAACAGATGTAGTTTTAAACAGGACCAAAGATAGTCGCTATCCCGATGATATCTGTTCAGTGGTATATGAAGCAAAGACAGATTCTACCGGTTTTCCTCTGCGTAATCAGTGTCAGTTCTCCTGGTTCTGTGATGGCAAGAGTGACACTCCTCGTGAAGTAGATGCTTGGTATGAAGCACAGGTAATTGCATATCAAATGCTTTACAACGGTCGTTTTAAAGGCATCACAGAAGGCGCAACTCATTATCATTCCACAAAAGTTGATCCTTATTGGGCTGACAGTTTTCAATACATTGGCCAAATAGGCGATCATATCTTCTATCGTTGGAATTAACCAAAAACACTTGACAAATTTGTCCTCTAAAGTATAATTAACTTGTCATTCAATAATGGAGGCATGACATGAAAGGCATTTCAAAGGCAATTTTAGCAACATCTGCTGCGGCTATTCTAGCAGGCTGTTCATCTATGGTTGAGATTCCCGAAGCTGATGTGTATGCACAGCCTAAATGGTATAACGACTGCAAGCAATCAGGCACCGAAGGCATGTTTTGGTGGGCTAATGATTACGCCTATGCTTGTGGTGCAGGTGTTAGTCGGTTTGAACAAGCAGCAGAATCGGAAGCATATGCCTTTGCTGTAAAGAGTTTTGCAGAGCGTATTAACGGAACTCTTGATAGCTCTACTAGAGTTTCGATCGAAGACAACTCAAAAACTTCCAAAGTCGAAGTCAATCATTCTGTGTCAGACACGGAAATTCGCGAGCATCTTGAAGTTAAGCGCGATGTATATCGTTATCAGGGCCAGCACTACGTGTTTGTGCGCCTCAAGATGGAAAAAGAAACTTTTGACCGTTTGATGAACGAGGCAGGCAATGCGACTAACACTGCTACTACTGACTAGTTTGGTAATTGCTGGGTGCGCGAGTAATAGCGAACCTGTTCGTCAGGATCAATACTGCTATACCGACGAAGAGATTGTTCTTCAAAATGGCGAAACCACGAGCACTCAAACCAAAGTTTCCTGCTCCGACAAACCCAATGTGAATCACATCACACGGTCTGCTGGCGTAGCAGGTGAATGCAGGTCTTATATTCACAAAATTCGCAGAAATGGTGTTACAAAAAATGTTAAAGGATTTCTCTGTAGGTTCCCCGATGGTACTTGGGAGCCTGTTAATGGTGTGTATTCTTATTAGTGGTTGCGCTTCTAACAACTCCTATTATGGAAAGATAAGCACGGCTAACAACTATACCGACTCTCCGTCTATGGTAGGAGTTCTAGGTAACTTGTTAATTTATAATGCATATTCAGTGCCACGCAAAGACAGAGACAAACATGAGCAGTGTGTATATTTTGCGCTCGACAATCTTTTTCTTGGCGAAAAATGTGATTGGTATTCTGAAAACGGTTCTACGCACGGTCAGGTAAAAGTTGTAGCACATCGAAATATGTCGCCGGGTTCTTGCTCTACTTTATACAACGCCGTGTATCACAAAGGAAATTGGAAAACCTGGCAAGATACAGCGTGCAGGCACGGTGTGAATGATCAATGGAGGTTTGTCGAACGATAAGACCCTCCTAGCAGCTAAATACTGCTTTAGGAGGGCATCATGTGGGAATACAGATGTAAAATACGCAGTGTCGTTGATGGCGACACCGTAGATGTAGACATAGACCTAGGATTTGGTTTAGAATTGAAAGACGAAAGGGTAAGAATCAAAGGCATAGATACACCAGAATCTCGAACATCAGACGAAGTAGAAGACATTTTTGGTGAAGCAGCTAAAGCAAGAACAAAAGAAATACTGCCAGAAGGTTCTACCCAAATTCTAATAACAGAATTAAACAAAGAAGGCGAGGACATGAAAGGCAAGTTCGGAAGAATCCTCGGCGACTTTGTTGTAGGAAATACAACGTTCACTGAAACAATGATACAGGAAAATCACGCGGTGAGATATGAAGGACAATCAAAAGATGACATCCAAGCAGAGCATCTTCGAAACAGACGCCTTCTTGTTGAAGCCGGAGTTGTCTCCATTCCTGATCATCTAAAATAAATTAAACTATGTTCTTTGGAATTTTAACACTTGTAACCGCGTTGGCAATCAGCGCGGTTGCTATCTACTACTCCGTGGCAGGCCTCGCAGCGATATTTGCTGCTGCTGTAATACCTATTATTATAATGGGGGGTGTGCTGGAAGTATCCAAACTTGTCACAGCAGTATGGCTACATCGCTATTGGCATCAAGCGACTTGGTGGCTAAAGACCTATCTTACCACAGCAGTGGTTGTGTTAATGTTTATTACTTCGATGGGTATATTTGGCTTCTTGTCCAATGCTCACGTTCAACAGACTGCGCTAGGCGACAACACCGTTGCTCAATTAGAAAGAATAGAATCAGAGATTGCGAGACAAGAAGCAATCATTTCAAGAGCAGAAGACAAGATAGAAACCGCTACTACAGAAGGTGTTGGCGCAGATTCTAATATCCAAAGCCAAATCGACAGAGAACAGGCGAGAATTGACAGAGCCTATGAAAGAGCAGAGCCTGCTATTCAAGCACAGCGCGACATCATAGAGCGACAAGAAGGTAGAATTCTAGATCAGATAGAAGCAGTTGACTCCGACATAGAAAGACTTGATACAGCACTTGCTCAAGGCGAAGTTGCTCTGGCACAGAGCATAATTGGTGTCGAATCAGACGGAATTCTTGGTCCTAATACTCGCGAAGCTATCCAAGATTTCAGAGATAGGAAGGCAGAAGAAAAAGCAGTTCTTGAACAGAGACTGGCTGCTGTTGGCAATGATCCTAGGGTGCAAGCGGCTAGGCAGGAAATTGAAAGAATAAGAAACAGAGTAGAACAGGAAGTTGCTCAGTCAAATGAACTCATCAACAGGCTTAGAGCGCAACTAGGCACTTCTATAGGGGAAGACATTGATGCTGTTATAGACGAACAGAACACTCGTATTACAGAAGCGTCACAGGAAATAGACACCCTTACCCAAGAAAAGTTTGAAATAGAATCCAAGGTAAGGCAACTTGAAGCAGAAGTTGGTCCTATCAAGTATATCGCGGAATTTGTTTATGGCGAAGACGCTGATAAAAATCTTCTTGAAGAAGCAGTGCGTTGGGTGATCGTAATTATCATCTTTGTGTTTGATCCACTTGCGGTTCTTCTGCTAATTGCAAGCCAATACACATTCCGTTGGCACGGTAGAGAATTGTTCGGCGGCGACGGAGATAATCCGCCGGAACCAACACCGCCGCCAAAACCTATTTCACCTGCTCCTGCTGCCAACGAAGAATTTGGCTTAACCGTAGAAGAAGCCGCAGAACCCTACACAGAAACAGATCCACACGATGTGTATAACGATGACAGACTGGCAACTGCCTATGATCTAGAAAATCCTGTCGCGGCCGAAAAAAAAGATACCGAATCGTTGGAAGAATCAAACGAAAAGACTAGACAGGCTGTAATAGACGAACAAGATCAATCCATACACTGGCACGAAGCAAAGAAATTATGGAAAGAAGACCATCCTGACGAGACACTAAAAGAACAAAAGCAAAGGTATCTCGCAGGAGAAATTGATCGTCTGCCCTGGGAAGACTATCTCACCGAAGATTCGGAAGCAGACCAAAAAAAAAGATCCTACATAATGAAGAAAGACAATCAGCAGATTCGTCGGGATCGAGAATAAAACCAAACTTTACAGAAGTAATCGAACCACAGGGTTACATACAAAACGGAGAGCAGTCTGACAACTCAATATGGAAGAGAATATACGACCGTGGATAACAATATACTACTAATAACCCCGCCCGACAAAATACACAATCAAAACAAAAACATCCTACTCATACACCCCAGCCCTTATGTTAAGAACTCTACACAGGAGTTTTTAGCAGAATCTCAAGAAGGATTTAATGTGTATATCTATGAGCCTCAAGACGAATCAGAAAACAATTTAGATTGGCTGCTAGATGTAGCACGCTTCGCTGAAATGACTGTAATAGATCTTGATAAATCTGACAGTGAAACAAGAAAAATAGCAGCATATCTTGTTTCGCTACCTACGGTATATTGGTTGACTTCTGGCGAAGATTCCTGTTACTATAAGTTAAGCGTGAATAGAATTTATGACCTAGAAATTCTCAATCGACTAAAAGGAGGCAATTTTGAGAAATAACAAAAAGAATCAACAGCCTGTGACAATTCCAGGCTGTAAGGTTGAAGTGCGTGATGGCAGATTTAATGACGCAATGCGTAAGTTTAAAAAGCGAGTTCAAGAAGACGGTAGAATCCAAACCGTAAAAGAAAGACAAGAATACACAAAGCCTTCTGTTAAACGTGCAAGAGCAAGAGCAGCAGCAAGAGCTCGGTGGCTAAAAAAACAAGCAAAAGATTCATTTGATGCCAAGAACTATTGAGGAATTAACATGAGTATGCATGCCGAATTATGGTTTCCTTCGGTAATATGGAGTAAAATGACTCACTATGGAGATAATTCTAAAATAAAAGAATTCTCTTATAAGAAAAAAGCCGACGATAAAGGCAGAATTATCAGCAATTACGGGGGATGGCAGAGTTCAGATCTCAAGGCAGGAGAATGTAACGCCTTGGATGAGTTATTAGCTAATATTTCTAATGAAGTAGCATTTTGCGCGGATCAAGTAGGAATAGGCAATCTCAAATTGTACAACGTGTGGATTAATATAAATCCTCCAAACAGCTATAATCATTTGCATAACCATATTAATTCAGTTCTCAGCGGAGTTTACTATGTAGATGCAGATCCTTCACAAGGTAATTTGCAATTTGAACGAAGCGACAACGGTGACTATCATATTCCCGCTGAAGTAAAAAAAGAAACTTATTACACATCAACTAGAGCAACTTATGCTGCTAAAACCGGAGGATTATACATATTCCCAGGCTGGTTGAAACATTCGGTACAAGGCAATGCATCAGACAGAGATAGAATTTCGATTGCCTTTAATTACGGGGAATAAAATATGAGAATCGAACAGGAATCAAAGTTAGATTATGCCAATGTGCTTATCCGTCCCAAGAGATCTACTCTCGGGTCACGCAAAGAAGTTGATCTAGAAAGACAGTTCTCATTTAATAACTATGAACCAGCGTTTGAACATAAAAACTGGGAAAACTATCACTATCGTGGGATTCCTATTGTAGCATCCAATATGGACGGTGTAGGCACAATGGCAGTTGCAGACAAACTTGCCAGTCAAGGCCTTTTTACCTGTCTTGTTAAAACTTATTCAGAAGATGCTCTTGTAGAGTTTTTTGACAGCCGTCCTGATCTAAGTGACAATGTCGCAGTGTCCATTGGTATTTCTGATAGTGACCTTGCGCATTTTGATAGTGTGTATGACAGGCTTCACACTGATATCAAATATGTATGTATTGATGTAGCAAATGGTTATTCAGAACGCTTTGTAGATTTTGTAGGTGAATTCCGAATCCGCTATCCGTCTGTCGTTATTATTGCAGGCAATGTAGTCACCGGAGAGATGACAGAAGAACTTATTCTCAACGGTGCTGACATTGTAAAAGTGGGAATTGGTCCAGGATCTGTATGCACTACAAGAATCCAAACAGGTGTAGGCTATCCACAATTAAGTGCTGTAATTGAATGTGCAGACGCAGCACACGGCCTTGGTGGTCATATTATGGCAGACGGTGGTTGCACTTCTCCTGGCGATGTTGCAAAGGCATTTGCTGCAGGTGCAGACTTTGTAATGCTAGGAGGTATGCTTGCCGGCACCACAGAAGGTGGAGGCGAAATCACGACTCGATACTTCAAAACAGGAGAAGTTGCTGCAGACGGCACAGACATCCTCGAAACGAAAAAGCAGGTAGAGTTTTATGGTATGAGTTCACGCACTGCTAACGACAAGCACTTTGGTGGTTTGAAAGACTATCGTTCTTCCGAAGGTAGAACAGTTCTTGTAGATTACAAGGGAGACCTAGGACCTGTAGCACAGGAAATCCTAGGAGGATTAAGAAGTGCTTGTACATATGCAGGTGCAGAAAAACTCAAACATCTGCCAAAGTGTGCCACATTCGTAAGATGCTCAGATACTCATACAAGAGTGTTTGAGTCGAAAACTATTGGCAAATGATGTTGTCAATGATAAATATCAGGGAGCGCCGGAAGGGCTCACTTAATAAAAATCTTGCTTATAACTAAGGAGGTTTACAATGAGCAAAGTAATCGGTATTGACTTAGGTACCACAAATTCCTGTCTCTCAATCGTAGAGAACAAAGATCCCCGCATAATTGAAAACGCAGAAGGTGGTAGAACCACACCATCCGTTGTTGCGTACACAGACGACGACATTCTTATAGGAAATAGTGCAAAGCGTCAGAGTGTGACAAATCCAGAAAACACTGTGTTCGCAGTCAAGCGACTGATTGGACGCAAGTTCAAGGAAGATGCTGTTCAGAAGGATATTGAACAGATGCCCTATAAGATTGTTGAAGCAGACAACGGAGATGCCTGGGTAGAAGCTAACGGTGAGAAGAAAGCACCTCAACAGGTATCTGCGGAAATACTACGCAAAATAAAGTCGTATGCGGAGGACTTCTTGGGAGAGTCAGTCTCACAGGCAGTTATTACCGTGCCCGCTTACTTCAACGATTCACAGCGTCAGGCAACCAAAGATGCCGGCAAAATTGCTGGCCTAGAGGTCCTCCGCATCATAAACGAACCCACTGCTGCTGCCCTTGCTTACGGTGTTGATCAAGATGACAAAGCAGACAAGAAGGTTGCTGTTTATGATTTGGGCGGCGGCACTTTTGACATCTCAATCATTGAGATTGCGGATGTAGACGGAGAGAAGCAGATTGAAGTGCTTTCCACAAACGGTGATACATTCCTCGGCGGTGAAGACTTTGACAATGCTCTTATCTCTGAAATGATCTCAGAGTTCAAGAAAGAGCAAGGTGTTGATCTGTCAGGAGATAAACTCGCACTTCAGCGTCTTAAGGAGGCGGCAGAGAAGGCCAAGATTGAATTGAGTTCTAATTCTCAGACAGATATCAATCTTCCTTACATCACTGCTGACGCCACAGGGCCTAAACATCTTAATCTTAAGATGACTCGTGCGAAGTTTGAAAGCCTTGTAGAGGACTTAATTACACGTTCAATTGAACCTTGCAAGATCGCAGTCAAGGACGCAGGTCTCAAGCCCACAGAAGTTGATGAAGTCATTCTCGTAGGTGGCCAGACTCGTATGCCTAAAGTTCAGGAAGCAGTAGAAAAATTCTTTGGTAAAGCACCTCGAAAGAATGTGAATCCTGACGAGGCAGTTGCCGCAGGTGCTGCGCTGCAGGGTTCCGTTCTCGCAGGTGATAACTCAGACATCCTATTGCTTGATGTTACACCTCTTTCGCTTGGTATTGAAACCATGGGCGGTGTAATGACAAAACTGGTAGAAAAGAACACTACTATTCCTACCAAGGCATCGCAGGTGTTCTCAACCGCAGAAGACAACCAAAGTGCTGTAACAATTCAAGTAGCACAGGGCGAAAGAGAGTTTGTGCGTGACAACAAGGTGCTTGGCACATTCAATCTCGAAGGCATTGAGCCTGCTCCTAGAGGTGTTCCGCAGATTGAAGTCACCTTTGACATTGACGCAAACGGTATTCTCAATGTGTCTGCAAAAGACAAAAATACTGGCAAGGAACACTCAATTAAAATCGAAGCAGGCGGCGGCTTGAGTGACGAAGAGATTGAGCGCATGGTCCAAGACGCTGAAACAAACGCAGAGGAAGACAAGAAGAAGCGTGAACTTGTTGATGCTCGCAACTCTGCCGAAGCGCAGATTGCTTCCGCAGACAGAGAGTTTGAAGAAGCCAAAGACTCCTTGACAGACGAGCAGACGGAAAGCTATACTACTGCTAAGAGCGAACTTGAAGAAGCCTGTAAGGGCGAAGACAAGGACGCTATACAGGAGAAAACTACTGCGTTTATGACGGCTGCATCTGTGATTTATCAAGCCAAGCAGCAACAGAATTCGGCAGATGCTGGTTCTTCGGAAGAGCAATCAGCCGATGACTCAGTTGTTGATGCAGACTTCGAAGAAGTCGATCAATAACTTGTATGGGCAGATGCCAGGTGGGTCTGCCCTATCATATCTTGCTTAGAAAAGGAGATAAAAAATGACAAGACATATGACTACACTAGAACTACCCGCTCTGCAGAGCGCAACTATAGGATTTGATCGTTTGTTTAACGAATTAGACCGACAGTTTGCTAACTCTAAATCAAACGGTTATCCTCCTTACAATCTCGCTGAGATTAACGAAAACGAATGGATGATTTCTCTTGCAGTAGCAGGATTCGGAATGGATAATTTGGAAATTACCAAGGACGGCAACCTGCTGCGTGTTGAAGGAACTTCTCCAAAAGGCGGCGAAGATGTAAATTATATCTACAAGGGAATTGCAGAACGCAACTTCCGCAGAGAATTTACTCTTGCTGACCACGTTGAGGTAGAGAATGCTCACCTAGAATTGGGCATGCTCAACATTCACCTCAAGCGCGAAGTTCCAGAAGAACTTCAACCCAAGCGCATCAAGATAAACACTACACACACAGGCTCAATCGAAGACAAGAGCTAAACCACAAAAGGGGACTTCGGTCCCCTTTCTATCCAGGAGGACACAATGGGCACTGATATTGATGTTGTAATTGACACTAAAACCGTAAAGAAAACCAAAGAACCTTCCAAATACAAAGTCGTAATGCTAAATGACGATCATACACCTATGGATTGGGTTATTGATCTTCTCAAGACTATTTTCAAGCATTCTGAAACCACTGCGAAAGAGCTGACAATGAAGATTCACAACGAAGGCTCCGCAGTTGTAGGGATATATACATATGAGATTGCTGAGCAGAAAATGGTAGAAGCCGTTAATGCCAGTAGGGATAGAGGATTCCCCCTACAACTTACACTGGAAGAGGAATGAGTCGACTTAAAGAATTAACATGGGAACATCATAAAGAAGCAGAAAGGCAGGGGTTTGTAAAAGTAATACTAAGCGGCAAAATACACCCAGACTTCTACGCAACCTATCTTTGGAATCAACACAAAAAATATGACCTATTAGAAGCACTTGCTGCCTCTCACGGTATATTGGACGATTTGCCAGACATAAGACGAAAAAACAAAATAGAACAAGACTACTTAGAACTTTGGAAGCATGACTCTCCGCCTCCGGTTGTGCCTGCTGTTAATGATTACATAGCGCATATGAAATCACTAATAGATGATCCGCACAGACTAACTGCTCATCTCTACGTTATGCATATGGGAGACCTATCAGGAGGGCAGATGATTGTTAAAAGAATACCAGGTTCAGGCACAATGTATCAGTTCGACACCGACCACACAGAACTGAAGGAAGCAATAAGGGCGAAAACAGACGATTCAATGGCAGACGAAGCACAAACCTGTTTTACATTTGCTACGAGACTATTTCAAGACCTAATGGAGTTAAATTGTGAGCGTTATTTGGAACACGCTAATTGATTGCCAAAACCAAATCATAGATATCTTTAACAGCGAAGCCCAGGAAATCGAAGAAGAAGGCCTAGATTACTTTAATCAGCCCGAAAATGGTTGGATCAACAGAGTTTGGGCTAACAATTATGTACGTCGCGCTCACATTGACGTAGTGGATGCAAGGGACACTAAAGGCCTTTGGATGATGCATGTGTGTGTTTTTCCTACTTTGGATAATAACGGTCCAATATACGGCTTTGATGTAATAGCAGGTAAAAACAAAATGACCGGTGCCTTCCATGACTTCTCTGCTTCAAGCGGCGGAGCAGATCACCCTATGATAGAAGCCTACAGAGAATCTGTAGAAGACTTCGTTCCTTCTAAAAAAAGAGAACTGCCAGAGTGGGCACAGAATATTTTCACAGATTCGATGCTTGCCGCGGGTAATGTAAAGACAGAAGAAGAAGCAGTGGCTATTGTAGAAATAGCTCTCAATAACCTTAGGGCATACTTTGACGAAATAAAAGATTTCCAAAACACTGCAGATCCTGAAAAAACAAAAAAAGCTCAAAACTGGTATTGTTATAACCAAACTCAAAATCCTCACACACCAAGAACCATGAAAAGTCTAGGACTTCCGGAAGAAGATGTAGAACGCTTCTGCACAGATATGCTGTTTCCTAGCATAGGATAAATACTACTATTAGGAACAATCATGCGTTTTCACGAGTTTAGGATATTAGAAAGCAAACTTTTTGAATCTAACAGAGGTATTCTTGGCACTGTAATAGATACTCAATCTGGTAGAGGCGATAGTTTTACCAAAGAAGACGGAACCGAAGTTAGAGCAACAAACGCCTGGAAATTCCCGCAAGAAGAAACAGATCTTCGCTATGAAAACAAACAACCTGATAGCGAAGACGAAGAACCAATACCCGCAGAAGATCAATTTGCGGAAGAATTAAAAAATGCAACTGGTCTTGACATAAACAATGTGAATTGGACAGGAGGGCAAAAGCCTGCTACTGGATTTGCTGCTCTTGTAGTCGAATTACAAAGCGACAAAGGCAAGGAATATGTAGGGAAATATTTCCGTGCAAAAAGATCCGACGGTCATATATTTTGGCAGGTAAGTCACTTTATCAAAGATCTTAATACTATAGGAATCAAACTTCAAAGCAAAAAGGCTGCTACTAGTAAAGGCACCAGCGGCGCAATCAACTTAGGGCCAAAAGAAGTCGGAGTTACAGATAGAGTTATAAATCTTGCAAATTTAGTTTCTGAAGTTCGAAAAGGTGTACAAGCCAACGATAAGATACCTCCACAAGAAAAAGTAGCGGTAGCAGAATTGATTGAAAATCTTGGAGGAGATCCTGTAACAATCAATCCAGAATACCGAGCCAATTATGAAGTGCAATTAGGAGAAGTTGCTGCACCATTGGCGATTACAAGGGGAATAAATGTATCAGGATCAATACAGGAAGCAGAAAATCAGCTACTGGATCTTATAGACCCCGGAACTAAATTTACCAGCATTCAACAGGTAGAATATCCTGATAACATAGCAGAAAAACTAGTTGATAGCTATCTTATTACACCTAATGGTAGTAGAATAGGCGTAAGTTCAAAAGACAAAAAAGGTGGTGCAGCAGCTAGTATATCATCTATAATCGAAACCATTGAAAACAAAATAGACACCATAGAAGAACGTGTTCCTGATTTTAAATCGCGTTATTCACAATACCTTGATTGGTTAGATACTATAAAAAAATCAACAGGAAAAAGCGTTGCTTACAGCTTAGCCGCGAAAATGGGCATAATATCGGCTGACACTGCTAGAGAAGCCTTTGAAGCAATGAAAGAAACTCCTGGAGACGCGGAGAAACTGCGCGAGATAGACAACGGAAGATTTTATGATTTAACTATAGGATTCGAAGGCTATGATCCTAAAACATCCCACCCTATGTATAAAATACACTATCACGCAGCCGCGAGTCTTGCTCGAATAGTTGCTAACAAATTCAACGAAGATCAAGAAAATGTGAGAAGATTCTTTTCAACCGTATTAGAAAGTTCAAACATGATTCAGGTTCTTACTTCGTTAAAATCAAAAGGCGACCAAGGTCAATTTAGTGATTTTAAAGTTATCTATCCGCCTGTTTTTGAAGGAAGTATTAAGTTAGAAGCAGGAAGTTACTTCTTTGCTCAAAAACCGCCACAAGGTTTTACCTTTAAGATAAAGTAATCCCTAATAGTTAGTTTCAAACGCAACCTCAATGAACTCGCTTAAAAAGTTGAAGTGTCGTGCTAAACTGCCGAATAATTCAGGATTCCAAAAATCGCTTACAATCTCGTACGAAGTTATTCCCATATCACTATAATATGAGCGATTTATACCACGCCGTTCGCCTATATAAGGAAAGACGCCTGACACAAAAAGACAGGTATCGCCTAGCTCTTTTCTCTGCTTTGGCGTCGAAGCAGTTAAAAACATTTCAGCAAATGAAGTTTCTGGTAGGAAGTTTGGTCGATCAGTTTGATAAGACAGAAGCATTACAAGGTAAGATTTAATATGATCAGGCAGTTCATATCCGGTCCTAGCCTCGGTGCTTTCTACAATCTCATAAAAGGCGCTGCGATATGCGTCTTCCATATACATATTTATCAGAGGTGATAGAATGATTGAATACGAGATGTATGACTGGAACAGACTTGTTACAGACAGGGATCGAGAACAAATGATCGTAGACATAAGATCTCTAATCGAACAAGGTAGGTATTGGACGAACTGCCCAAGATACCAGACTACGGACAATGTGTTTGGACTAGAAGGCGAGCACTGGACAAACATAAAGATGAGTTTTATTTGGAGTGTGTTTGCATATCTCAAAAGAGACGTTCCTATAAAAAGTGTGAAAAGTTGGAGTTATATGACTTCTCTTAAATACACAGCAGAAAATCGTGATACACTATGGCATACTCATGAAAGACAAGGATCGAAAGTAGTAAGCGGCGTATATTACCTACATGTACCTCAAGATGTTGATACAGTCACAGCCGGCACAGAGTTTTCACCAAGAGGTCCAGAAAACACGCAAGATAGATTTTTTGCAGAGGCAAAGCAGGGATGTTGGGCAATCTGGCCAGGCAGTTCTTGGCATCGACCTGGCGTCTTGCAAAGTGAAGAAGATCGTTTTATAATAGCAGCAGATTTGGAGTTTTAGAATGACTAAATGGACCTATAAAGCAGAAGAGATATTTTCAGAAATACCAGACGATCCAAAAAATGTAAATATGTGTATACCTGACGAAATCGCAGAGCAAGCAGGTCTACAGCCCGGAGACAATATTAAAATATCCTGGGGAGACCAAGGTACAATTATTATAGAAAAACAGGGAGACCAAGAAGACTCACATGGCGAAGGATAAAGATTTATTAGAAATGGAGGGCACTATTGTAGATGTGCTTCCTAACCAAATGTTCAAAGTTGAACTTGAAGAGTTTGACAGAACAATCACAGCATACACCGGCGGCAAGATGCGCCAATTTAAAATACGTCTTGTTCAAGGAGACAGAGTTAAGGTAGAAATGTCTCCATATGACCTCGAACGTGGCAGAATAACTTTCCGACTTTAACCAAAACCGTTTGACTATTGCAGCAACCTTGTATATACTGCTATTATGTTTATTACATATCATAGAGGCAGTAGATACAAGCGTGAGATAGCCGGCGAACTATCTCAGTTTGTTGCTAACAAACTTATGCCACGCATGTCACCTAAACTTAGTATAGAACTTTGTTTTGTTACAAATCTTTTCAAGCGCGAAGGCGTGTTCGGAGACTGCGGTTATTACGAAGGAGACGACGTTCCGAGAGACTTTGTTATTCGCTTAGATGCAGGCATCGATGAAGTTGACTTGTTAAAAACTGTTGCGCATGAAATGGTGCATGTAAAACAGATTGCAAGAAACGAACTAAAAGAACTTGTCCGATCACCCTACTTCCGTTTTCACAAAGAGTATTATCACAAAGGCATAGACTATTTTGACAAGCCGTGGGAGATCGAAGCGCACGGTCGAGAAGAAGGTTTGGTAATTCGTTGGTTAGAACAGAGGGCTGAAAAATGATTAACCTATATGCATTTACCTATCCTAGCGCAGTAAAAAAGTTTGACGACTTTGTTCTTGTCAAGCTAGGAGACTCTACTCGCGATGTAGACGTTCGAATCGACGAACAAGGTGGCTCTGCAGAATACGAAGAAAAGATTTCGGTAGGAGCATGGAACAACCTTCAAGTAATTAAACGTGATTTTGATGTGCATAAAGTTTTAACAGAACTAGGTTTACATCACATAGAAGGTAAGGGCACCGAGTGGTTTAAAATCCCTGCCGGGTCAATTCAAGAAGCCTATGATTATCTAGATGATCTTGTTCAAAAGTTTGAAGGTAAAAGAATTCGCGACCGTGTTGTATTGCGTGATTTACAGAAAAAGGCACTAGAAGAAGCTCTTGACATTATAGAGTCAGGAGAAGCGTCTGCAACTGTAATTGCTAATCTCTGTCCACGCTTTGGTAAAACAATTTGGGCTCTAATGCTGTTTAATGAAGTTTCGGAAAAATATGGAAACAGAGTGATGCTGTTGCCTGCATACTGGCTCAGTGTGCATTCTAGTTTCTTGGACGAGCTTGACAAATTTGACGATTTCCTAGACATTGCTTTGACCGATCCTAACAAAGAGAGTGCAGAAACGCAAGCAGCAAACGCACTTGCAAACGGTCAGAGAATTGTTATCCCCGTTTCTCTGCACGGTGACTTAGAAGAGTGGCAAGAAAAAAATGCGTGGATTGCTCAAATCGATAACGACGATATCTTTATGTTCGCTGACGAAGGAGACTTCGGCACTCATGCAGAAAATCAAGTAAGAAAACTTGACTACCTCATTGGTTGATAGTAAACTATAATAGTTAGGCAAGGTCATTAGGCATGTTAGTTAAGGTTTTCGCATCAGGCACAAATGTTCAGCGGCTGGCAAAAGGATCAGGTCGCGCAGACGGTGTAATCTACACTGCATACAGTCAGCTAGAAAATTCTCAAGACGAAATTGTTAAGCGTCGCTTCTACATGCTAGAAGTAGACAGCCTCAAAAAAGACGTAGAAGAATTGGACGAAACTGTTCAGCCTTCTTGGGCAAAGATTTGGGGTAAGCCTAATGCTAACAAGAGTTTTATTTCCAAACTTTTTCTGTCTCTCGTAGGCGAAGAACCTTTACGGCAGGAAATCAATCTTTCCAATCTCGCCGGCGAATCTATCGACTGCTTTATGATGCTTGTGAGTGCAAACAAGCGTGAGATGAAGCAGATCAAAGATATCGCAGACCGCGCTGTTCCTAATTATCATATAAAAATTCTAAACGGTGATTACACCAACAACAAACAGGCGGAATTTGAAACCAAAAAAGAAATTAATGAAGCAAGAATTGCAGGCAAAGACGGTGTAATTGTCATTGCTAACCAAATGGGGTCGCGTTCTTACAGCGTGCCTGAGATACAGGCAACTGTGATTGCATATGATCGTGGTTCTGTTGATGCTACTATGCAGAAAGTAAGCCGATGCCTTACACCAGGAACGACCTATGCAGGAGATCAGAAAGAATACGGTCATATTTTAGATTTAAGCTTTGACCCTAACAGATCGGAAAATATCGAACGCCTTCTAGTAGATGAAATCGTGCAGGTTGGAAAAAGCGAAGACCAAGATTTTCCTGCCGCAACTACCTATGTGCTTTCCACTATTGATTGCTTTAGAGTTAAGTATGGCACCGCGGTAGAAGTAGACGAACAGTCTATGTTCGAATTGCTAGGCGACAACGAAAGCCTTCTTAGAATTGCAGATGTTACTGTAGATGTTAATGCTGCGTTAGACATAATCGACAATCTTGCAAATGTCACAGCGTCGGGCAAAAAGGACAAAAAAACACGAGAGGCAATCGACAAAGCAAAGAATACCATACGCGAAGGAGGCAAAGGCAGTAAAAACCAAACAGACTCTGAGAAAAAACAGCTAGAAAAAATTATTAACGATGCAATTAGATCACTGAATATGAGTGCAACTAGCGTGTTTAATCTAGCAGGCGAAGGCTCTACCTATCGTGAGTGTATTGAAATAATCGCAGACGACAAAGAAGATGCAGAAGAGTTTGAAGATCTGTTTGGAGTAACTCCGGAACTTGTAACTACTATCTTAGATAGAGAGCTCCTTAACGAAGCAATCCTCGACGTGATTGTGCAAAACTCTCGAAATACCATTGACAGTCCTTTTGATTGATCTTATACTAAAGAAAGAATTAGAGGGCTGAGATGCGATTTGTAACAGATTTAAGTAAAGGTATTCTAGGAAAACCAGATCCTGTAGAACTATGGGAGGAGATTATCAGTGGTATTCCTGATGAGGTTTTTCTTAGAGAAAACGTAAAGATCCTAAGTCCGGCATGCGGCCATGCTACAGAAGCTGATGTTGTAGTAAACCGCATGAAGCAGCTTGGCGTTTCGGCGCAAAAAATCAAAGACAGTATCTACCTAGTAGATAAGTATAAGGTCTTTACCAACGATGCTCGTCGAAGAGGATATAAAAATATCTTTAAAATCGATTTTCTAGAATGGGATCCGGATATGAAATTTGATGTGATAGTAGGCAATCCACCTTACCAAAAAGAAAATAATCAAAATGGCAAGCTATACCCGAGTTTTTATCTTAAGTCTTATGACTTATTAAAAGATAATGGAACAATTGCATTTGTCACTCCTAGTGCGTGGCTGAAAAGATCTGCACTGATATTTGGAAAAATGAGAAGAAATATTCTTAATAACGATATCAGTTATATCAGTATGGATGCCAATCGATTTTTTGATGTAGGAGAAAATATTTGTTATTTTGTTTTAAAAAAATCATTTAATGAAATCAATACTTCAGTCGTCCAAGATGATATCACCTATAAAGTAAATCTTAATGATACAATAGAATTAGTTCTTACTAAAGAAGACAAGTTATGGAAATCCATTAACAGTAAAATTATTAACTCTCCTTTACCTAAAATTGACTGGAGAGAAGACGTGCATGATCATCAAAAGAAATTGATAGACGAAGGCATTATTAGCAAAGAAAAAACAAAAGATCATGTCTATCCTATTTACTATACTGCATCTCAAAAACAGTATGCAAATCACCTATTCGGCGATAAAGATAAATTACGTGTTATGGTTAACCTTAGCGGCCATTGGTATTCTAAAAAAACCCCATGGAAGTATATTCGAGTTACAAGAGCAATGAGTGGTCAAGGCACTTTACACATTAATTGCGATAATAAATTTGAAGCAAAGTCAATTAAATCATTTTTGAGCTCTAAACTTTATAATTTTTGGGTAAACAAAACAAAGACAAGCGGATTTAATACAGGTCTTGGTAATCTTCCCATGTTAGAGACTGATAAAATATGGTCAGATAACGAAATTTATAACAAATTTAATCTAACGCAAGACGAGATAGATTACATTGAAGAACATAGTTGATCATATTCGAAATCTCTCTTATATGAGCGGTGTGGAAAGAGAGAAGGTTAGAGTAAAGGCAACAGGCGAAGTCTTTACTCCGACTCCTCTCGTGCAAGAAATACTAGATCGATTACCCCAAGACCAATTTACAGATCCAACAAAAACTTTTTTAGATCCTTCATGCGGAGATGGCCAATTCCTAGGAGAAGTGCTTATTCGAAAAATGGAAAACGGTAGCACGTTTGAACAGGCACTCGGTACGGTTTACGGTGTTGATCTAATGGAAGACAATGTAGAACTGTGTCGAGAACGTCTCCTGTGCGGGCGAGAAGATCTTAGACACATTGTAGAAAATAATATTGTATGTGCAGACGGCTTGCGATATCACTATCGATTTGACGGCAGTTATCCTTATGATGACGAAATACAGGAAATAGAATTTGAAGAAAGATGGAACGATTTATTTGAGGAATAAAAATGAATAAAAATCTAAAAGTAAAACTCCTAGACACCGCAATGTATGAGTATCCTTTGAGATACGCGACAGAAGGATCTGCCGGACTAGATCTAAGAGCAAGTCTAGCCCAACCATTTAAACTTTTTCCAAAACAACGCAAGTTGATTAAGACAGGCATCGCTGTTCACATAAATGATCCTGGCATTGTAGGATTTATTACCAGCCGTTCAGGACTAAATCTAAAACACGGCGTAAGAGTATCTCAAGGCGTAGGCACGATTGATTCCGACTACCAGGACGAGTTAGGCGTTATTCTCTACAACGACGGAGATGAAATCTACACCGTAGAACCCTATGAAAGAATCGCTCAGATTGTGTTTATGCCAGTCTATCAGATGAGTATTGACCTTGTAGAAGAATTTGATTCCGATAATAATCGCGGCGGCGGTTTCGGCAGCACAGGAAAAACCTAATGCTAGAAACTGTTCTTAATGTTCCCATTCTGTTTTTTGTTTTTGGGATAGTTGCAGTATTCCTAGGTAGCAATCTAGAATTGCCAAAAGGAATGACGGATGCTATTACGCTATACCTTATGCTTGCAATCGGCATCAAAGGCGGTATCAGTCTAGCAGAAGAGCCTGTAAGTTGGGCTACATTTGAACCTACACTGATTGTGGTTTTAGGATCTATCATAGTTGCTACCTATGTGTTTTGGTTGGCAAAACGTTTTTGTAGCACAGAAACAGCAGCAGGCATAGCAGCAACCTACGGTTCTAATTCTACAATGACATTTGTTACCGCAGCAGGGTTTCTCACAGCAATGGACATTGCCTACGGCGGTTATATGACCGTTGCTCTTGTACTTATGGAAACTCCTGCTATTATCTACGGAATCTACCTTGCTAACAGAGACAACAAAAGTTCTGTTTGGAACAACGCTCGAACAGCAGTCACAGACGGTGTTCAACTGCTGCTAATTGCCAGTCTGGTTATAGGCTTTGTAACCGTAAGCCTAACAAACAAGACTGACATGCTATACGGATTTATCGGCGGTGACATCTTTACAGGTGCTCTCTGCTTCTTCCTACTTGCTATGGGCTTGAAGGTAGGTGACGNTCTTCGAAACAATCTCCGCGACAATCTTNATGTTCGTCTTGTGTCACTTGCTCTCCTACTACCTTGGATTAATGGTGGATTAGGATATGCCGCAGGTGTTGCTCTTGGTCTTACTACAGGCGATCTTTATCTTACTACACTGTTAATGGCAAGTGCTAGTTATATCGTTGCTCCTGCAATCCTAAGCAAAGCAGTGCCTGCCGCAGAGATAGGAAAATATTTGACTATGAGCATTGCTGTTACATTCCCTGTAAATATTGTAGTGGGCTTGCCTGTGTGGTGGTATATTATAGGTTGACTTCCTGCCGCAGTTCGCATATACTAATAATATGATCAAACTGCAAGGCAAACTTCCTCGAAAAATAATCGTAGCCTGCTCAGGCGGTGTAGATTCAATGGCGGTGCTTGATTTTCTATCGCGTCGCCATAATGTAGAGGCCGTTTATTTTGATCACGGCACCAAGCATGGTCGTCGTGCTGGAATTTTTCTAACGGAGTATTGTCGACAGAGAGACATTGTTTTGTGGTACGGAGTGCTCAAGGAAGCAAAACCACAGGGTGTTAGTCAAGAAGAACACTGGCGCAACGAGCGCTACAAAAAACTTGATGAAATTGCAGATCAGCGCGGCGCCCCTGTTGTAACCTGTCATCACCTCAACGACTGCGTAGAAACTTGGCTTTGGAGCTCACTACACGGCGAAGGCAAGATCATCCCCTATCGCAGGCGAGATGTTATTAGACCCTTTCGTCTTGTAGAAAAACGCAATCTTAGACTTTGGGCAGAAATGAATTCTGTGCCCTGGGTAGAGGATGATAGCAACCAAGATACCTGCTATACTAGAAACTATATTAGACATGAATTGATGCCTCATGCTCTACGAGTAAATCCAGGGCTGAAAAAGGTCATTAAGAAAAAGGTGCTTAACGATGACTATCAAGCATTCTCCTGTGTTTGACACAGAAAGAGTAATTGAACACTACAGCGAAAAGGACGGAGTATCAGTTAAGTATGTCTGCACTACAGACATTAATAATGTTGACATGCCTGTTGATGTATTCTATAGAGAAACGGCTCATCCGGAGTTCGGCAATAGATACTTTGGTTTGTTTGTAGATAGATCTAACAGAATTATGATCACGAATGCAGATCGAGTAGAAGAATTAGAGTTTGGTTTGGTAGTAAATGACGACGGTGACTGGGAGTATAGTCGTAGTAGACACGATTATAAGCAATTTGAAAACGGAAGCATGATAGACGGCGGTAGATCTTATATTCGCTCGTCTGGTTATCATGTCGTTCATCGGGTAAAAGACGGAGAGTTTGTTAAAGATGAAGATTAAAACTGAAATCGAAATGACGCCGGAAGAGGCAAAAGAACTGATTACACCTGATGAGAAGGATATTGACAGAGGCACAGAGTTATATTATCATTGGCTTGAAACTGTGCAGAAAAGTGCGCAACAGTTTTGGACAGGTGCCCTAAATTCAGAGGCGAAACAAAATGACGGACAAGGATAAACTGCTTGATACTATCTCAAAAATAGGTGAGACAATGCGTGAAGCAATGGAAGAACACGAAAAGAAGAATGATGAGTGGTGGAACAATCTCACGGAGCAAGAGCGAGAAGATGCTTTCTATGCTGTGTGTAAGCGTATCTGGCAGGCAGACGGCAAAGACGGCGGAAGCTATCGCTACGCGCTCTACGATGTGTTTGGATTTGACCCTGGCATGTATGCGTTAGGTATGGAATGCGGTTATATGTCAATACATAACGCAATCTATGACGGAGAAGAGTTGAACAAGATGAAAGGTGTCAATCGCGTTGAAGTCGTAGATAGACACGGTAGGTCTTACACAAATCGTTTAGAAAAAGGAGAAACTGTGAAATTTTCTCTGCAGGACGATGACGAAACACTGAAAGTTTTTATCGACAATAACATCACTGGATAACAACAATGCCATATATTAAGCAGGAAGATAGGAAACGATTTACATATGCTCCTCAGAAACTTGGTCCTGAATGTGGTATAAGTTTACTAGAGGAAACTGGTAAACGATGCGGAAACGCAGGCGACTTAAATTATGCATTTACAGTGATAGCACAGGCTTATTTGAAAGAGCAAGGATTAAACTATCAACACATTAACGACTGCATTGGTGCTCTTGAAGGCTGTAAGCAGGAACTCTATCGCAGAATAGCAGAACCTTATGAAGATGATAAAATTGCACAGAATGGTGATGTAAAAGGAATTTGAAATGAAAGCAGAACAACCAGCGGAAGGAATTAGCAAAAAGGCATCATACTCAGATGCTGTGTGGTATGAAGTAGATTGTCAATGCGGCAGTCCTGATCACTATCATTCTATTTGGATTGAAAGAGATTCAGAAACAAAACTGGTAACGGTAGAAATCACAACAGAGGCAACTACTGACTTTTGGACGCAGGATGTTCCAGAAAGAGTGAATAATCTTGATTCACCTTTTTTAAATTCGATTTGGCAAACCGTGGCATACACTGTGAATGAAACAGTTCGCAGAGCACGTCTTATTTTTCGAATTCTGTTTAAAGGTTATGCGAAATACGAATCAACTGTCATACTGACAAAGCAGCAGGCTTACAATTACAGCAAAGCGATTGAAAAGGCTGCGAAAGAACTAGACTCATAAATAGGCACTTTTAGGCTACACAAGGACTCTGTTGGTCGAGAAGTCGATCCGCTACGATTCAGCCGAGGTACGGCCCGTTGCTGAAGGATGTAGTGCGTCCACTCCGCGCGATATCTCCTAAAAACCATGCAAGTGGAACGAGTGCATGGATAGCGTGAAAACGCGATGTCAACGCAGGTACGGGAAAGGTTAGAGCCCATGGAGATGCGTTAAAAATACCTGCTTCCAAAGTCTCGGCTGGATGCAACTCACATGAAGCCGTTTTGGTGGAACCTGCACAAGGTTCCGTCTGACCTAATACAATCTACATGAAACTTGGATATATACATCAAATAAAAAACGAGTCTGCAAAGACGAGTGGTTTCGTGTCAACGAAACTGAAACTGTTTGACTTATATCACAAACTGTATTAAAATAAGCACATGAATATACCAAATTACATTAGGCTATCTCGAAATCACATTGGCATTGATTGGAAATTGTTTACAAAATCTCCGGAATACATGCGAGAACAAGCAAAGACAAAACAACTAGTAAGGTATTTGAAGAATGAAAGCAACAATAGGTAAGTATCCTCATTGGTTTACAACACAAAGGGTAGAGCACGCCTATCTTGAATGGCGTCACAAAAAGCCTGCCTGGGATGTTGACGACAGAGAACATACTACGCTTGACAAGATTGTCATCAAACTTTTAGACGGTTGGCAGACAGTATTATATTATACCGTCAACCAGATACAAAGTCGCAGGCAGCAGAAAGTACGTGTGCATGTAGACAATTGGGATGTGTGGAATGCCTACCATAGTCTTTCTTATGTTATTCTACCTGTTCTTGAAAGGCTGCGAGACGAAAAACAGGGCGCCCCTTTTATTGACGACGAAGATGTGCCTGATACACTTCGACCTACAAAGACACAAAAGAAAGAACTTGAAAAAACAGGCGAAGTTGATGACAAACACTTTGAACGCTGGGATTACGTTCTCGATTCTATGATCTGGAGTTTTCAAGAGATTGCGGAAGGCAAGCCTGGCGAGGAGCAGTTCTATACAGGCGAGATGGACATTGTATGGACTCCGGTTGACGCAAAAGGCAACGAAGTTTCTGAAGAAGATAGAAAGTATTACAGAATGGACAGAGGTGAAAACGATACACACGAAGTTGATTGGGAAGGCTTGCAGGCCTACGAAGATAGAATTGATTACGGTTTAAGAATGTTCGGAAAATACTTCAGAGCACTTTGGGATTAGAATGAACACAGAAGATGATGTAAAACTAGTCGCCGCTCTTGCGAGAGAAGTTGAAGTCACAGATCCTATCAACTGGGATAATCTCAACCTTTCCCCAGAGCAAGCCTACTCAATGATGGCTGCTCATGTAGTAGATTTCTATGACGAAAATGACGCATTGACAAACAAGGCTATTCTTGCTAAACTGTTGGTTGAAAATTTTACACTTAACCTGAGGCTTGAAAGTGGAAGACGCTGAACGAGAAAAACTAGAATCTGACGTAAAGGCAGAGACAAAAGACAAATACGAAAAAAGCACCATGAGCAAGGCTGGGAAACTTGCTATGGAACTTGCTGAAGAAAAGCGTCGTCTGCGGCAGGAATTGGATGAACTTCAAACAGAATATGAAGGTGTCAAGCCTACTACCCCTACAGGCACACCTGATTGGTATATCAAATGGAGTGCTGTTATTCTTGCCGTAGTTGGTATCTTCCTAATCTCTGCAGGCTTGTCAATACCAGGACAGATAGCTTATATCGCATCTGGTGTGGGTTGGATTTATGTAGGCATGCAGTGGAGCGACAGAGCAATTATGATCGGTAGTGCTATTACTTCTACTGCTGTGGCAATGAACCTAATGGAAGCACTGCTATGAAAGTAGGACTTTCTCTTTCACGTTGTGTGAGAGATATTTTTGAAAAAAGAGTTGGCTACGAAAATATCTTGGTCATAGTGTCAAGAACTGATTTCGACCCCAACAATGACGAACACTGGCGACAGATTTGGCACGGATACTTATATGGCGGAGTAAGCGAACCTGTTTGGCATGGATTAGAAGATCATGAAACTGATATCAGAAACATCTGTATCGATTTGTACGAGAGCGGCAGATTACATCAACCTCGTCAGTTCGGATCTGCCAGCCGTTTCAGAGCAGATTATGTATGGCTAGATACCATTGTGTCAGAACCAGATCTAGAAGACAAGCCCGCGGTAAAGAAAGCGTGGGACCAGTACAAAATCATCGCAGGACTATCTAACTAGGAGACAAAATGAAAACAACCTATGATGACAAGTGCAAAGTGCATAACACAGATCACGACAAGACAGTAGAAGCAGAGATTTTAGAATTCGCTCCGCAGCGTCGTCTCGTCATAAGCCTAGAACGTTCTGTTAAAGTTTCTCTCGCATATGACGACAAGCATCACATCTATGTAGGTTCTATGGGTGGACTAGAATTTACATCAGAAGGCCCAACAGCATATCATGTAAAGGAAGGAAGGTAAAATGCAGGAAGAACTCCAAGCAGTGCTAGAAAGAATCGCACAGGGTTTGGATGATGTAGATGTTGACTATTTTCAATCAAACATCTATAATCAAATAAAAGACATTGACGCAGAGCCTGAACTAAAACAGGCAGTTGTAGATTTACACAGAGCAGCACGACATGCTGTTATCGCACTTGACGAACAAGACTACTAAGAGGTTATAATGGATATGAATTTGGTTCCAATGGTTGTTGAGCAGACTTCAAAGGGTGAACGTTCTTACGATATATTTTCTAGATTGTTGAAAGAACGTATCGTTATGCTTAACGGGCCTGTAGAGGATGCGGGTGCTAATCTTATTGTAGCACAGATGTTGTATCTAGAATCTGAAAACTCCGACAAAGATATTACATTTATGATTAATTCGCCTGGTGGCGTAATTACTGCAGGCATGGCGATTTATGACACTATGCGATTTATCAAGCCAGATGTTGCTACGATTGTGACAGGTCAGGCTTGTTCGATGGGATCGTTTCTTGCTCAGGCAGGTGCACCTGGCAAGCGGAAGATGCTGCCAAACGCTCGTCACATGATTCACCAGCCGTCGGGCGGCGCACGTGGAATGGCAAGTGACATTGAGATCTCTTATAGAGAGATTCAGTATTGGAAGAAGCGTCTTACGGAACTGTATGTGGAGCATAACACTGCTGGCAAGACCTACAATGAGTTCGAGCGTGATATGGATCGTGACTATTTTATGAGTGCAGAAGAAGCACTTGAATATGGTCTTGTTGATCGTATTGTGTCACACCGAGGTGAGTAATGGGCGGTAAATGGCACGGTGGAAAGGGCGACGGTCGTCGTAAGAAAGCAGACGACAAAAAGTACCGCGAAGGCTGGGACAGGATCTACAGCCAGAAGGGTGAGAAAGATAATAGCAAAAAGTAAATAACAACCAGGAGGCATGCCAGAGCGGTCGATTGGGGCTCACTGCTAATGAGTTGGTTTCGGAAACGCGACCCGAAGGTTCGAATCCTTCTGCCTCCGCCAGTTTAGTGGGTTGCCGGAGAGGCTAAACGGCACTGATTGGAAATCAGTTGGTCCCGAAAGGGGCACGAGGGTTCGAATCCCTCACCCACTGTGACTTGACAGGAAAAGAAAAGGCTGTACAATATACAACATATTTAGAGGAAAAAGGCTATGAAAATCAATCTTAGAAAGGCACATGCTATCCAAACGCAGATTCGAGAAGAGCTTCGTCGTCTCGATCTTGTAACCAGTGTAACTCTTAACGAGTTTGAAAATACCAAGAGTCAGATTGACACTGCTCGTTCAGAGTTCAAAGGCGCTCTTAAAACACACGAAAAGTTGTCAGGCATCCTGTTAGATATTCGCAAAAAGGTTGCTAGAGCAAACGCAGATGAAGACATTTCTGATCTTCTCGCAGACGCTGCTGCATTAGACTCGCAGATTGCTCTGTATAAAGACCTAGCAGATGCTAAGTCGCAGCAGCCAATTGAAGTTCTGGAAGGTCGTTTAGAAAAGCGTCGCAATGCTCAAGAAGACTCTCTTTATCGCAGCATGAGCGGAGATATCTTTACTGGTATCTTTACTCAAGAAGAGATTGACGGATATCGCAGAGAACTTGCGAATTTGAAGCGCACCAAGCAGGGTGTGCAAGAGATGATTCTTGCTGCTAACATTGATACAGAAATCGAACTGGACGAGCATGAAGAAAAACTGCTTGCTCGACTGGGGATTATTTCCGATTTTGATGGTTAAGCCTGTTCGCAGGTAAACCATCCAGAAGCGGTTGAAAGATGAGGATGACACTGCAACATTTTTAGTTGCTCCAAATTGATACAGCGTGTGAAAAGCGTGGACCACCTGCAGTGTTCCGAAGTTGATGTAGTTTTGTTGTGGATTGTTCTTCGGAAGTCGGCAGATTGTGCATTGTGGGTTGCAGTTTGTTTGTGCAAGGTCACTGATTCGTTATATCAGCACATGTCTTTTGTTTACGTCATTACTTGTTCACCGCTTCTGTCTTTTTTATAAGTAATAAGCTATGGCAGAAAAAGAATTTCAAGTTAAACCAGTATTACTAAGATATTTCTGCGACAGGGCAGGCTGCGACGGCGAAGTTTTGTATGATCAAAACGCTGCTGTACTTGCAACACAGCCTCCTAAATATGTACATAAATGTGAAAAGTGTGGACATGAGTATCAGTTGACAAAAGCTTATCCTGCAGTCGACTATAAGTCATAAATAATACTTGACACAATAATAAAACAATGTATAATAACACTATGATGGTTAAAAACAGCACACATTCGAATTTTTCATATCGCCAGATTATTTGGCGTGATATGCGTGTGCGTGGGGCCACGTAGTGTAGAGTTTATACACAACGATTAACACGGCCCCTGTCAGTTTAACTGCTCAGGGGTTTTTTATTTGTTCTTTAAAAAATTAGAATAATGATATTGCGCCATAGCTCAGTTGGTAAGAGCGCAGAGCTGATAACTCTGAGGTCGTTAGTTCAAATCTAACTGGCGCAACCAAATATTTACCCTGTGGTGTAATTCGGTAACATTGCTGTCTCCAAAACAGCCGCTCGCGGTTCAAGTCCGTGCGGGGTAGCCAAACAACCGCTTGTAGCTCAACTGGATAGAGCACTTGGCTTCGAACCAAGGGGTTAGGGGTTCAAATCCTCTCAAGCGGGCCACTCATTGGCTCCGTAGCTCAATCGGGAGAGCGTCGCCCTGTCACGGCGAAGGTAGCGAGATCGAAACTCGTCGGAGCCGCCAAATAAAAGATCTAGCTGTTGTAGCTTAACGGTAGAGCCCTGCATTGTAGCACATAGTGAGCAGGATGGTCTTGGTTCGAATCCAAGCGGCAGCATTTTTAACCGAGGAGGCCGATATGCCAAAAATAGAAAATTGTTCCTGGGCAGACTTTCAAAAAGGTAATCACAGGCTGTCGCCTCTTGGCGCAGTTGCCATTCAAATAACAGATCCAGGTGACACACCTCCAGAGCCTAAAGAAGATGTGTTCGTGTCTCGGCATTCGTTTCAGTTTCTTGATGCAGAAGCGCCTACTCAGTTTTTTCCAGAGGAGAAGTTGATATCAGATAGACAGGCACAAGAAATCGCAGACATATTGAAAACAGCATTAGCAAATGACACTGATGTTTTAGTGCATTGTGTAGTGGGTGCGTGTCGCTCAGGTGCTGTGGTAGAAGTAGCAGAAATGCTAGGGTTTGACGAATGCTTTCGTTATCGTCTGCCTAACATCAGAGTAAAACAAAAACTAATGCAAGCATGCGGCTTGCACATTGTATAAGCGTGGATTATCCGCGCACCAGTATACCCTGAGCAAGGGTGGTCGACCGGCTGTGTGAAAAAATGACCGGACTAGCTATCCTGTCAAGTATCACTCAGTCAAATGCTCCATGGAGGTTCGTCTGTGCCATGTAAAAAAACAACGCAGACGCCAAACACAGGAAGGATAAGCCGAAAGAGTCTGGGTAGCGGCAGCGGTCTTGAAAACCGAGGGTTCACGAAAGTGGACGTCAGAGTTCGAATCTCTGTCCTTCCGCCATTCAATGGTGACATTAGTGTTAGCGGTAAGCACTCAAGTTTGTGGCACTTGCAGGACCAGTTCAAATCTGGTATGTCACTCCAAACTGCCTAGATGGCGGAATGTCTACGCAAACGACTTTAAATTGTTTATATGCAGGTTCGAATCCTGTCCTAGGCTCAAAGGTGATGTAGTTCAGCGGTAGAACAGCAGATTCATGATCTGCGAGTCGCAGGTTCGAATCCTGCCATCACCTCCAACTAAATACTTGTATGAAAGCACGAGAATTCGCAGGCTCTTATCCTACAGGCTCTAAAGGTCAAGCAAAGGGTGTAGAAAAAATGCCCAAGGCTAAAAAAGGTCGCAAGCGTCATCCCTTACAAGGAAAACTTGTAGGTGGTAGCTAATGCAACCACTTAATGGTTCTTATATAAATCGATGGATTGTGAATAATTTTCCTAATATTTGCCTCGTCGATACCCACCTAGATAAACTATTTATAGAAGGCGACATAAAAAAACAAAAAATAGTCATAGTCGATAATGAAGTTCTATTAAACATAGATGATTTACTACCTGAATACCTTATAGAGTCTGACAACATCTATATTACCAAAGTTAATTTTTTTAAAAAACAAAAAGGTAATGAAATAAGATTTCCTTTTTTTGATATATTAGAAGATATTTTTGCGCTTAATTATATAACAAATAAGGATGCTATTCAGCTCATCATGCCTGATAATTTAACTTATAATTTTCTATCTTTAAATAGGACGGCCAAGGAGCATAGACAAATTCTAATTGATCATTTATCTGATTACGATCTTTTGCAATCGTCTTTTGTAACTTATCATAGGACAAATCGACAAATTCCTGGTTTAAAATATATAGATTTCGAATGGTATAAAAAGGATAGTATTCCTCCTGACAGAGTTTATAATAATTTTCACAATGTTCCCTGCACTACTAATTTTTTAAATTATTTTTTAATTAAAAAACAAATTCAAACTTCTATATGTTTGATGGCTGAGACAACAATGGGAGCATTTTATCCGTGTGAAAAATCTTTTTTACCTTTATTTACAGCTCGAATCCCTATAATTTTGTCATCTAAAAGGCATATTAAAATTATGAGAAACGAAGGTTTTGATTTTTTTGACGACCTAGTAGATCATAGCTACGACCAAAAAACAAAACCAGTAGATAGAATTAAAACAGCAATTGACCTAAATTATAATTTATTAAGAAACGGAATAAAACTTGAAGGTAATATTTATAAACGATGTAAGAGAAATTTTATGCACCTTAAATATGATTTTTTTCGAAGCCAATTAGATCACCTTAAAAGAAAATTAGAGGAAAAAATATTATGAACCTTATTTTTCTTGTTGACCCTTATGAAAAATATACAACTGAGGAAAAAAACATTTTCCTAAGAATCGAAGAAGAAAATAAAAGCTTTGGAAATTTTTTAGGGTATGTGTTAGAACAAGAACATGCAAAAGGTAATCGGATTCTAATTTGGACTAATGATTCACATCTGGGAGTAATGAAACAAATTCCCAAAAAAATATATAAACAATTTAACAAAAAATTTCCTAAATATGAAATGATTTATGTTTGTGGCTTCCATTACGGTATATGTGTAGAAGAATGTGCTAGATTGCTTAATGAACGCTATAAAATTCCTAAAGAAAAAATTGGTATAGTTTTAAATCTGTCAATTCCTGCACCAGAACAAAAAGTCCATAAAATAGAAAACTTTTTTCAGTCGGATTTCCAGCTATATTATTGGACAAATCAAGCTTTTGTGCCGATTGATCTTAAACAGGTTTAACATCTGTTAATTATCTCTCCACTTAACTTTTTGCCCCTATCACCTTAAATACGTAGTAAAATGATGAGGTGCAACGTGAGGAGACTCTGTCTTTTTTTAATGCTGTTTGTGTCAACTGCGTCAGCAGGAGAGTTAGTGTGGGAATTCAAAAGTCCAGCCTTTTCAGGGCAAGGTTGGAGCAACCATGTTCTTGCGAATGAGCAGTTGAGATACAACAGAGAACAGGAGATTCGTGAACGGCGTGAAGCAGAACAGCGAAGAATAGAAAGAGAACTGGAAGATAGTATTCTCAACAAGTTTGTGACGAACCTAGAATCTAGGATCTATGCCACGCTATCCAAGCAGATGGTTGACAATATGTTCACAGAATGCGAAGAGGGTAATGAAACCTGTTCTCAACCAGACGGCGGATCAACAGAAATCGAAGGATCCACCATTACTTGGAGTAGATCAGAAGCAGGAGCAATTACGCTTACAGTAGACGGTCCTGACGGATTTACAGAGATAGAAATACCAGGACCAGGAGAACTATACTTTTGAAAGGATCATTCGCTTGTATTGCATTTTGTTTGGCGTTTCTAATAGGATGTGCTGCAACTGGAGAAGAAAGGTTTCAGTCATCCCCTGCAGAAACACAGCCTGCACCTATGCGAGAACAACTGGCAGATGTGCCCGAACTGGACGGTCCTAAAATAACAATAGCAGTTTATGACTTTGCAGACAAAACAGGTCAGAGACAGCCTAATCAGCGAGTAGCAAGTCTATCAACTGCTGTAACACAGGGAAGTGAAGTATGGGTCATTAAAAGTTTACAAGATATAGGCAATGGTTCCTGGTTTGATGTAGTCGAAAGAGTAGGCCTAGACAATCTTGTAAAAGAACGTCAGTTAATAAGGAATACGAGAGAGAACTACGGAGAAGATGATACTGAACTACAACCTATGCGTTTTGCTGGTTTGATACTGGAAGGCGGTATAGTAGGCTATGATGCAAATGTAGTCACAGGCGGTGCAGGAGCAAGATATCTAGGCATTGGCGTAGACACAGAATATAGAGTTGACACGGTCACTGTGGTAATGCGAATAGTAAGTGTCAACACTGGGAGAGTATTGATTTCTGTAGCAACAGAAAAAACAATACTTTCGACGAAAACAGGCGCTAATCTGTTTCGTTTTTTTGATATGGGCACAGAACTCGTTGAAACTGAAATGGGCATGACAGCAAACGAACCTGTGAACTATGCTGTGAGGGCAGCAATAGAAGCCGGAGTGATAGAACTCGTCTATCAGGGTGAAGAAAAAGATCTCTGGCAATTCAAAGAGGGCAAGGAAAATGAAAAGAACACTGACACTATCACTGATACTTCTCGCTAGTGCGGTATTCGCAAACGAAATATATGTTCAGCAGATAGGTGATAACCTAGATCTTGACATTACGCAAGACGGCACTGATAACGTTGCTGGAACTGCAGAGCAGGCTATGATACTCACTGGTGACGACATGACCTTTGACATAGATCAAGTCGGTGATAATAATGTCATTGCTGCACAGATAAACGGTAATACCTATACAGGCACTATCAACCTAACAGGAAACAACAACTCCGTAGATTTGATGTGTGACAGTGGTAATGCTGCTACCTGTGAAACTGTTACTGCTGATGTTACTGTAAATGGCAACGGAGCAGACATTGACATTAGAATAGGCGAAACTGCAGACGCTTCCAATCTTGTAGCATCACTTGCTGTAGATGGAGATTCTAATGTTGTTGATGTAGAAGTAGACGGTGTAAATGCCGATGCTACTGTTGTGATTGATAACTCTGCCAGTCTCGCTGGAGGCAATACTGTTAACATAGACATCGACGGTGATGGAGATGTTAATGGGCATAGTCTAAATCTTGATGTAACTGGCGGCGGCGGTGTATACAATATTACACAGAGTGGAATAAATGATAACACAGTTGATGCAACATTTGAAGGCGATAACGCTGCTGTTGATATTATTCAGTCTGATTAATACTAGTTGGGCTGCCATAGGCGCAATATCAGAAATTTCAGGCTCTGCTGCTATTGAACGAGATTCAGAAACCATAGAAGGTTCACTTGGTGTGTCTATAGAATCATATGATGTTGCTGTAACTGCCAAAGGCAGAATGCGTATTGATTTTCGCGATGACACTAGAGTAGATGTTACAGAACATTCTCGACTTGTAATAGACGAGTTTGTTTTTGATCCTGCACAAGATAAAGGATCTATCAGCCTAAAAGCAAGTCTTGGCACGGTAAAGTATGCAAGCGGCCAAATAGCAAAAAAGTATAGACAAAATGTTAATATAGAAACACCGTCGGCTACTATTGGTGTGCGCGGCACAGATTTCGCAATGATTGTTAATGAAATAGGCGGTTCAACTATAACGCTTTTACCCTCCTGCAGACAGAGTCATCCTCGTGCTGCGCTTGAATGCTTTGTAGGAGAAATATCTGTAGAAACAGACGCAGGCGTAGTCATAATGAATCAGGCATTTGAAACAACCACCGTTTCTACTTCTAGCCAAGCGCCTAGCAAGCCTGTCGTGTTAGATATAGCTCCCGATCAGTTAGGCAATATGCTTATTGTAAGAAATGAATCTGAATACGATGCCACACGAAGAGAAATGCAAGAGCAGGCCGCAGAACTGGATGTGGATTATCTAGAGTTTGACGAACTTGATGCAGATAAACTGTCAGAAAGCATAGAAGGTATTTGGGACACTGAGTTAGGCGAAACAGGCAATATACTTGAAGTAGACATTTTTGAACTTATGGAGCGATTACAAAACCAGGCCGCTAATGCGCTTGGAGATGAATTTGCTTCGCAGAATGTGTTCGGGGATAGACCCGAAGGTTTAGACGAAGAAACAGGTATTTACTACGAAGCGCCTCCACCAGAGTTTGTTGTAAGGCGACAGGATGCAGCAGGCAATATATTTGAGTTTCGTTTAAGTGAATCTCACGGTTATTCTATAGATATTCTTCAAGGCAGTTTTGTTAAATACGGTTATGAAACTGGTATTGGCACTAACGATATTAGGGTTGATCAAAGTCGCTAATGCAAGCGATGTCGATGTAACTGTGCAGGGCAACGACTTTGAAATGAGTGTGTTGCAGTCAAGTGGCGATAACTATCTGCAAGGTTCTGTGATAGGCAATGGTCACTCTGTTAATAGCACACAATCAAACGGTGCAAGTGCTGTGTTTTCTCTGCAGAATCTTACAGGTGGCGGTGGCATTGCGTTAGATATAAAGCAGAACTCCCCATCAAACTCTATTTCCATACAGGAATTCTGCACTAATCCTGCGGGCTGCGATCTAAGCATAGATCAACGCTAAATATCATTATGAAATGGCTAACACATTGGACTACTGCGTTTCTTACCCTTGCAGTGGTTTTATTTGTTCACTACTCAGATGGCTTTGTAGTTGAAACTCTTCGACTAAAGCAGTTTGATTTACTGCAACAGACAGATACTGTTCAACAGTCTCAAGACATAGGCGTTGTCGCAATAGACGAAGCTGCAATAGAACGCTATGGTCAGTGGCCCTGGAGCAGAGAAACAATAGCAGACATTGTATGGCAATTGCGTAGTGACGGTGCGGGAGTAATTGTCATACCTGTGCTTTTTTCAGAAACAGATAGACTGGGCGGTGATGACTATCTCGCAGAAACACTAGAAAACAATGGTGTAGTAATAGCACAGACAGGCATTGCAGGTGAATCTCAGAATGCAGTGCCTAGAGGCATTGCGAAAATAGGCGATCCTGTTCCTTACCTCTATCAATGGCAGGGCGTGCTAGGACCTATACCCGAACTGGCCGAATCAGCAGATGGTGTAGGTGTTATTAACACCGTGCCTGAACGAGACGGTGTAGTAAGAAGAGTGCCTCTGCTCATGCGAGTAGACAATGAAGTGTTTCCATCACTGGGCATAGAAGTTATTCGAGTAGCAACTCAACAGCCTTCCTACCAGGTAAAAGAACAGGGCGCAGGCATAGAAGCTGTCAGAGTGCCTGGCTTCCCCGTCATAAACACAGATCCCAACGGAAGGATATGGCTGCGCTGGAACAAAGAGTTTCCTACGATATCCGCAGCAGAACAGGACTTTTCTCGTTTTCAAGGCAAGACTGTTATAATAGGCGCACAGGCTGCGGGAATAGGTGGTGTAATAGCATCACCTACAGGTCCACGATACAACTATGAACCTGCTGCTGTTACACTGCAGACTCTCATAGACGGAGAACAGATAGAAAGACCATACTGGGCATTTCAAGCAGAACTTGCCGGCACACTGGTTCTAGGATTAGCAGTAGTTCTTCTAGGTAGGTTTACACCATACTGGACGGTAGGCTTGGGAATGATTATGTTAGGTGCTGGCGCGGCTTATGGCGTGCATTGGGCTTGGACAAATCACCTTTATCTGCTTGACGGCACTATGGCTGTTATTGCTCTAGTGTTAGTTGGCTTGCACTCTGTATTCCTTCGCTTTGTGAAAGAGTTTAGAGAGAAACAGGCAATCAAGAAACAGTTTGCAGGCTATGCATCACCTGCGGTTGTCAAACTGCTACAGGAAAATCCCGCGCTTGTCAAGGAAGGCACAAAACAAGATATTTCTATTGTGTTCTCAGACTTGCGAGGATTCACGCCTCTGGGTGAATCGTTTGGCGACGATGTAAAAGGATTGACTGCGCTAATGAATGGCTATATGGATGCCATAACAGAGCCTGTGATTGAAAGAAACGGTATGATAATAAAATACATAGGTGATGCAAGTATGCACATACACGGTGCTCCGCTTGAAGATGACGATCATCCGCACACCGCAGTAGAAACAGGTTTGGCAATGATACGAGCCGTGGAGAAATTCAATGACAAAATTACTCAAGAAGGACGCCCTCCTGTTGGTATGGGCGCTGGCATTAACAGTGGTGTTGGCTATCTCGGAGAAATGGGTTCTACAAAACGACACTCATATGATGTTTTGGGGGACGCAGTCTCTACTGCCGCAAGAATTGAATCAAAGTGTAAGGAATACGGATGTCTACTTCTTGTCGGAGAAGACACAGTAAAACAGTGTGCGGAAGACTTTTTCTTCCTTAAGGTAGATGATCTTGCTGTAAAAGGCAAGAGTTATGGCATTGGCATTTACACAGTGTTAGATACAGAAGGTGTTGATATAGGCGCCTATTTGCTTGCACAGGAAGAACACAATCGTATGCACAAATTGTATCAGGCACAGAAGTTCGACAGAGCAAGGGCATTATGCGAAGATCTAAAAACAGAATTTGACGACAGAATGACTGCTTACTATGAAATGTGGCAGGCTCGCTGTGACTTTATGGCAAAGCAGGATTTACCTCGAGACTGGAACGGCGTGTTTATAGCAGATTCTAAATAACAATAAGAACGATTACAGCCATAACAAGCGAGCCTACGGCTGCTCCTACTCCTAGAGTACAAACAAGACTAGACTCGTCCCATATCTTTTCGCACACTTTGTCTCTAATTTCCATCATCCTTCTCACCTGTAGAGTTGAAAGTCTCTGACACTGATTTGTTTCTGTTGATTATCTCTTCTAATTCTTCATCGATCGACTCGCCTCGTGCTTGTTCTATTTGATTTCTATATTCTAGAACCATTGCGAGTTTGGTGTTGAGGCGTATCATGTCGTTATCAAGCATTCGTATTCTATCTACGAGCTTGATAAGAGTGGTATTTGCGTCATTGAGCACAGGCTTGACTTCTTCTGTAACCCATTTCCATACAAAAAACACAAAATAGCCAAGTCCCATGGCGGCTATGATAGGAAAACCATATTCTGATATTGCAGCTACTAAATCATCAGTCACGGCGAGCATCCTCCTTGCCTTCGTTTGCAGCAAGACGATCTATGTTGGGTTTTACATTGAGTGTGTATGAAAGCAGAGAATCTATTTTAACAAGATCGTTGTTCATAGTCTGTACTCTGTTGTCCAGAGCGTGGATGATGTTTTTCAACCCTACTACACTGCCTGTCACCGAAGCAAGTATAAACTTGAGAGTGATAAACACGAATATGCCTGCTGCTATTGCACCTGCTATTGGAAAACCCAGTTCGCCTACCAGTTTGAGAAAATCCATTGTGATCCCTCGTTATGTGAGTATTTATTAGATTAACGCTATAAATATTTTCTATGTATTACAGCAGAACAGGAAAATCACATGGGAGGTTTTCTCCTGTAAAAAAAATAACAAAACTACCAAAAAAAACCACGGAAAATATAAATTTCTACTGGAGCCTTTTTGACGAGTTAGACGATAATGTCTTTGTATCTGATTGTTTGAATAGTGAGTGTATAGATAAACTCATACAGTACAAATCCAATATACTGCATATAGACTACAAATATGAACTTATTTCCCATGACGATAGAACGAGTTTAAAATCATATCTAACAACGTATAATATACCTGCACGACAGGTAAAAATTTATCTACAAGATGATTTACAAGTTCGATATTTTACAAACGCAATGCCAAAGTACTCTAAATGTTTCCAAGTGTTTCCTAGACATTATTTGACCGTAGATAATAAATTATACCAACCTACACAACAAATTAAAACATTCTCAGTGTTTTGTCGACGTCATACCGCAGACCGATTGAAATTTTTTTTCCGCCTATATAAAAAAGGAATCTTAGATAACAGTCATTGGAGTTATCAGTGTATAGATCAAAACGACAGCGAGAGCAACACAGCAGTCAAATATGGAAACAAAAAATTTGATTGTCTGTTGCCAAAACGTCTTGTAGACCAAGACACGGCAAGTAATCAAGACCACAAGGCAGTTTATCATTCCCTAGCCAGTTCCCTTATACATATTTTAATTGAAACTGTGTATGATCAAAGAGATTATACAGGATTAGATAGCTACGGTTATGATAAAATGCCAACTGATATCTCAGAAAAAACTTTTAAGGCAGTGTCTCAAAAAAAACTTTTTCTGGTTTTTGCTACTCCTTATTGGTTAGAAGATTTTCAATTTCTTGGATTTAAAAGTTTCTCTCCATACATCGACGAAAGTTATGATCAAGAAGAAGACAACGAAAAAAGAATGCAGTTGCTTGTTAAAGAAATACAACGATTAAACAATTTGAACGACAAGTCTTTAAAAAACTTAGTCGACGATTGTCAAGAAGCAGTAGAACACAATTATCGAGTATGGAAAACAGTTGTTGATCAATATTCAGACTTGACAGAATCCAAAAAGACTATATAATATTAGAACAATGAGCACAGCAGAAAACACAATCTCTTATATTTGTTCGCTGTGGGGCGGTGATAGATTTCAAGTTCCACGCAAATATCAATGGGTTGATAATCCTGCTTTTACTACGAGAGAAGGTTTAGAGTATCAAGCAAAATACCTAAAACCAGGCGGCAGTATTCATGCGTTTGTAAAAAACGAACGCGAACACAAAGGCCCAACCGTGGTAAATGTAGGAAAGAAGGCTGAAAACATTGTGTTGAAAAGTTTTGTTATTGATTAAGCAGGCGTAGCTCAATTGGTAGAGCCTCTGCCTTCCAAGCAGAATGTTGACGGTTCGAGTCCGTTCGCCTGCTCCAGTTCTTTTACAATCAACGCCCGGTTAGTTAAATGGTATAACTACGGTTTTGTAATCCGTCGTTGGGAGTTCGATTCTCTCACCGGGCACCAAACATCGGAGATTAGCTCAGATTGGTAGAGCACCTGCTTTGGGAGCAGGGGGTCGCAGATTCGATTTCTGCATCTCCGACCAAACATGGGCCTGTAGCTCAGTTGGGAGAGCGCCGGCTTTGCACGTCGGAGGTTCGTCGGTTCGAGCCCGACCAGGTCCACCATATAAATACGATATGACGCTGTTTCATATCACTTGCGAATCAAAAGTTGAACGCATACTACGAGAAGGCATACAGCCAAGAAGGAGTCGAGGAATTTCCAAAGAAGACAGCCACAGAGAATGGGTTTGGCTTACAGACAATCCAGACTACATTCTACAAACACAGGCAGGTCGAGCGTGGGCAAGACAGAACACGCCCACTATACTGAAAGTTGATGCCGCAGGATTGACAATCGAACCTCACATTACAGATGAGGGTGAAATCGTACCACACGAATACAAATACAAAGGAACCATAGATACAGGGCGGTTAGCTCAGTTGGGAGAGCATCTCGTTTACACCGAGAGGGTCGGCAGTTCGAGCCTGTCACCGCCCACCATATAAATTATGCTAGAACCTTGCATACAATGCGGAAAATCTTGGAATTCTAACTGGGAACTGATAGATACACTCTACCCCAGTCGAAGAGATCTTTATACGGGTGAATTTTCACAGTGGAATGTTGCGTGCCAAGTCCACAATTCAGGATGCGGTAGAACAGTATATGGCACTACTAAAGAACACGCGGTAGCACGTTGGAATCGAGGCGAAACAGATGAAATGTCAGACAGGTGATCTCGCAGTTATACTCTACTCTATTCGACAGGAGAACATAGGCAGGATAGTAAGAGTAAAAGAATATATAGGTCAGTTTGTGCAAGGCGAAACCTTTCAGTTTAGAGGGCAGCCTTGTAAATGTGCGGTATCCGATCATCATTGGTGGATAGGGGGAGATGATATCACTATCCTATACGGTCCGTCACCTCAAGCATATATTCCTGATTCGTGGCTGCAACCTATTCGACCAGAAGACATCGAACAATCAGATGTCACAGAACGAGACTTGGAGACATCACAATGACTCCCATCCACTATCTTTTTGCAATACTGCTTCTTTTTACTACTTCGCCTCTTGTTATTTTTTTGGCATTATAAATACTTGTATGCCAGTAAGAAAATGTTCAAACGGTAAATGGAGAATAGGTTCGGGCGACTGCATCTACAAAACTAAAGAAAGTGCAAAATCAGCCTACGCAGGATATAGAGCATCAAAATACGGAGAAGGTCGAACAATGAGTGATGCAGAATACATAAGAGAAATGCTTGACAAAACTCTAGCAGAAGAGAGTGAAGGTATTAGAAAAGAACCTCTGTCAGCAGAGGAAATTATTGCTCTTGCGAGAGAACTAAATGTTGACCCCAAGACTAATGAAATCACTCAAATGCATATTTTTGAGTTCGCAATGGGCATTCAACACGCTCTAGGCTATCCTGTTGCAAAACCTAAGCCACTTCCTACAGAACCTGCCAATCCTGATCCTGGTCTTGACTGAATTCTCATCGCCTGCTATACTATCACTAAGATAGGAGTTGCAAATGGCGGGCGATATCTGGGTTGTATCAGATACCCATATCAATCATAAAAACATTCTCAAGTTTAGAGATTACACCACTGGTGAACTCATACGTCCAGGGTTTGATTCCATTGAGGAGATGAACGAATACATCATCGACCAGTGGAACTCTGTCGTCAAACCTGGTGATAGAGTGATACACTGCGGCGATGTATTCTTTGGTCCGAAAGAAGAATTTATTCCTATGTGGAAGCGTCTGCACGGATCTAAGCAGTTGATTCTTGGCAATCATGATGATGCAAAATTCTTTGCTAAGAGAGAACTAGTGACTAAGATTCACATGTGGATGCCCATGCACGAACATGGCATCCTGCTTAGCCATGTACCTCTACACAAGTCGCAGTTGAAACGAGGCACACCTGGTAAAGAGCATGAACCTGAACAGCCCTGTTTACTCAACGTTCACGGTCATATTCATCAACACCAGTCACCACCAGGACCGTATAGATGCGTTTGTGTAGAACACACCAATTACAAGCCTGTTCATATTGAAGACCTTAGAGTAAAACAAGCACCAAAATACTATGACTACTGAACGGCATTTTTTTCTAGTATCAGAGCAAATGAGCGTTGAAGGACGAACAACTTCAATACTCATTACCAAAGCAATTAAAGAAACATCAGCCAAGCAAGAATTCTTTGATGAATTTGGCAACTCAGCATTAGAAAATGTTGAGAGTTATTCTCAAGAAGAGTTTGTTGCAAAATGCAAAGCAAATGTAACGCCTTGGGTGATTGAAAATCTTTCAAATCCAGACAGGTTGCAACCCTCCGAATTCTCCTATAAACTACAGATACACTCACGATTTGGATAACACAATGAGAACACAACCAGACGAAATTATCAGAAGGCTAGAATCTGTGTCAGGCAGACTAGACAAAGAGCAGATTCTTGAGGACGCTGTAGACGAAGGCTTGACAGAATTCTTTGACGGCGTAAGAATGGCGCTCAATCCTTTACACACTTTTCATATCAAGCAGGTGCCTTTCAAAGCAGAAGCAGAAGGTCAAGGCCTGCCCTGGGAAGCGTTTTTAAAACTGCAGGCACAACTTACAACACGAGAACTTACAGGCCACGATGCGAGAGACGCTGTTCAATTGGCATGTGATGTTGCTACACAACAGCAGTGGAATGACTGGTATCGCAGAATACTTCAGAAGGATTTGAAGTGCGGTGTGTCAGAAAAGACTGTAAACAAGGTCTGTAAAAAGAAAGGCCAGAAGCATTTGGGCGTGCCTGTGTTCACTTGCCAACTATCGCACGACGCTGCTAATCACGAAAAGAAAGTCACAGGCAAAAAGCAGATTGAAATCAAACTGGACGGTGTGCGTGTTATCACAATGATCACACACGACGCGTCAGAACTTGGTTGGAAGGTAGAAATGTTTTCTAGAAATGGCAAGCGTTTTGAAAACTTTGGCCATATAGAACGCGAGATTGAAGCAGTAGTAGCAGAATATCCGCCACCTTATCCACTTATGTTAGACGGCGAAGTAATGAGTGCTAACTTTCAGGACCTCATGAAGCAGGTGCATAGAAAAGAAAACGTAGAAGCAAGCGACGCTGTGCTGCATCTGTTTGACACTGTTCCCTATAACTCATGGCGGAACGGCGGCTGGGACAAGCCTCAACATTTTCGTTCAGAAATCACTCGTGCTTGGGTAGCAGACCATCAACAGACTCTAAAGCATGTACAAGCACTAGAATGGGAAACCGTAGACTTAGACACAGAAGAAGGAAGATCTCGCTTTGTAGAGCTTAATAGAGCGGCTGTAGACGGTGGATATGAAGGCGTAATGATCAAAGACCCAGATGCTCCCTATGAAAACAAGCGAACACATAGTTGGCTAAAGCAGAAGCCGTTTATAGAAGTATCGCTGACGATAGATGAAGTAGAAGAAGGAACAGGAAGAAATGAAGGCAGGTTGGGAGCATTCGTGTGTTCAGGAGTTGAGGAAGATAAGGCTATACGAGTCAATGTTGGATCTGGTTTTTCAGATAAGCAGCGAACAGAGTTTTGGGAGAACAGAGAGCAACTTCCAGGTTCGATTGTGGAAGTTAGAGCAGATGCTATCACGAGCAATCAGGATGGAACGTACTCTCTTAGATTCCCGAGATTCAAAACTTTCCGTGGATTTGAGACAGGCGAGAAGCTATAATAGATAAGACGTGGTAAGATTATTTTCACTTACTTGGAGTTAACGATGTTTGGAACAATGATTAAAAGTTTAACAAAATCGCCAGAACCAAAAAAATACGAACTTACAGAACGGGATCTAGAACTTATAGAAATTTGGGAAGGCCTAGATCAAGAACTTAAAGACTTTGCAAAAACCTCTCGCAGGCTTGGATTAGGACGCAATCTCAAAACTCGTTTCAACGAAAGAGGTATGGCAGAGTTAGTAAAGCAGTTGGATGAGATCGGATACGAAATACGCAGGAAGCCGGTTCAAAACGATTGACTCTTTGTCTCATCTGGCTATATAATGACTGCACATTTGTTAAAGCAGGAGTAGATTAATGGCAGCAAAAAAAGCAACCAAGCGAGCAAAGACCGTAAAGACCCCAAAGAGCAAACTAAAACAGCCTAGCTGGGACGGTTGGGAAGAATGGTCTCCGCAAGACTACAGCCGACGCATTGACGCTGCTCGAGAGTTCTACTACCTCAACTACAAACATTCTGATCTGCTCGGCAATGTATGGGCTTGGATGAAAGACAATGGCTATACACAGAAACAGATCAAGCATGCAAAGGCTGCGTCAGGTTCTGCTGCGGTCTCCCCCAGTCTCGCAGTTTTCTGCACTCTGCTATACAAAGGTATGCCAGACTACAATGAAGCATACGCAGAATATTGGGAAAGTTTGCCTGGCACAATGGGCACGGTGCGTCCTTTCTCCGAGCGAGTAAAAGAAAAACTAGAAGAAGTTATTGCTGCCAGAGCAAACGAAAAAGAAGCAAAGGAAGAAGAAGAAGCAGAAGAAAAAGGCTATAAGCCTTCTATTCAAGAGCGTCTGCACGAACAGAGTCTGCAGATGTGCATAGATATTGACGCTTGGTTAGACACATTTGACACAGACCCGAGCAAGTTTGATGTCAAAAAGTTTGACTTTAAAAAGCATTTTGAAACAATGAAAACCACACAGGCCCATGCTAGAAAGATCATCAAGTTCTATCAGCCTGAACTGGACGAATGGCGAACTGTCGCAAACCAGCCTACTACTGCTCAAAAGAAAAAGATGTCGGAAGAAGAAGCAGATCAGTGGGATCAGGTCAAAGAAGGCTATGGACATATTAAGAAGGCAGAATTAAAGAAGATTATCACTGCTCTCGAAAATCTTCTTGAAGCCTGCGACTTTGTAATCGAAAGTTCAAAGGCAACACGCAAGACTCGCAAACCAAAGAGCAAACCTGCTGCAAAGGTCGTTGAAAAGTTGAAGTATAAGCAGACCGACGACAAGTATAAGTTAGCATCTATCGATCCTGCAAATATTGTAGGTGCTTCGACTCTTTGGGTATTTAATACGAAGACTCGCAAGCTTGGTAAGTATGTTGCTAGTGAAGTTGATCCTACAGGAGCAGGCAGAGAAGGCTCAGGTTTGAGTGTAAAGGGTACTACTATTACTGGATTTGATGAAGAACAAAGTGTTCAAAAGACTGTTCGCAAGCCTGATGAAGTACTTAAAGAGTTCAAATCCGCAGGCAAGGTAAAACTTCGCAAGTTCTTGGATGAAATCAAGACCACTGACACAAAGTTGAATGGTAGGATTAATCCTGACACTATTCTTCTTAAAGTGACCTGATAAATACACTATAATCAGGATGCCACAATGTCAGATATACGAAAAACTCTTGCTCAATTAGCAGATTCTATAGAAGCAATACACGAGCAAAAACACCAAAAGCCCAAAATACTTGATAGGTCTCTTTCCGGTAATAAGATAAATGGCGGAAAAATTACAAAATTTTCCAGTCAAGGAATAGAAGACCTTGCTGATAGGACAGTTTTAAAAGTAGATAACAACGGCATCCATACCAAAAGATTATACTGTCCATCTGTAGAAGGGTCTATTACTATACAAGGCGATCTTGAAGTGAAAGGCAATCTAATTACAGATATAGACTTTTCTAAGTTCGATAACAAGAAAACATTAGAATTCATAGACACAGAAAAAACTACATTAGGAGAGGGTATTCTCTGGCGTAATGACAAACACACCTCTCAATTAGTCCTTAAAGACAACCCTTATAGAATCTGGACAAATGAAAACATAGATATCGGTCGAGATAAAGAATACAGAATTGGTAATCTAACGGTCTTAACTGAATCCTCCTTAGGCAATTCTATAGTCGATAGCAAACTTAAGTCAGTCGGCAAACTTAGAGAATTAGACACCGTCGGCTGTATTACTGTTGGCGAAGTAATAAGACTAGATCCGAACAATGAAAATATTTCGATAGGTACTGAAGATGCTCTAGGTTTTTTGACTATAGATAGCCTAGATCATAAATTATATCTTGACTATTCGGAAAGTGTTTGGCATCTAGGCACCTACACAAGTTCTAACTTTGCTCTTGTTACAGATGATACAATAAGGATTTCTATTGCAAACACTGGCAAGATAACATTATCCGACGATACTTCATTTGAAAAGAGGGTAAGTATCGGTGTTAAGAATCCCTTACAAGATGTGGATTTTACTGTAGCAGGTGCAATAAGATTTTCTGATAAAAAGCAAGAAGTAGGCTCCGCTAAGCCAACAGTTGGTGAATACAAAAAAGGCGATATTGTTTGGAATACAGATCCTAAACCTACGGGCTACGTTGGCTGGATCTGTGTGCGTGAAGGCACACCTGGTGAGTGGAAACCTTTCGGGCAAATTGCCAGCTAAAACTATCTTTTAATTTCTGACTCTTCGTCTATAAATATTTTACAGGGCGGAGAAATTCATTGTCAAAAATCACAGAAAAAACAAAAAGAGAAGTAGCTTATTGGTCCTACGCTGCTTGGAGTCTTCCTTTTGCTGCCTTGGCGCTTATAACATTTTCCTACTTTATTGGCTACGAAACTTGGTTTCATAAATCTCTTGTTGTGATTACCACGCTGTTTTTTGGCACTTCTGTCTTTTGGTGGTGGTGGGCCTTGCACAAACTGCTATATATTATCAAGTCGATGGAAGAGACTGCTATCCATCTAGGAATAGTTAAGAAAGATATAACTGACGTCAAAGAAGACATTAGAAAAAGTGGTAGTAATAGGAAACGGCGAAAGTCGTAATTCAATAGATATAGATCATATTCAAGATCAAATTGTTGGATGTAATGCCGTTGTTAGACATCACACAATAGATAGTGTAGTGTGTGTTGACAGAAAAATGCTGCGTGAATGCCTTCAATACCATCTTAACTTTGATTTATGTTATACCAGAGCAAATCTACTTTTTGAAAATACTACCGGTAAAATACAAAAAGTGCCAGATTTGCCATACAAAGGAAGCCAAAGATGGGACGAGCCCTTCCATTGGGGTAGCGGACCTTATGCTGTCCTTATTGCCTCACAACTATCGAATCAGGTAAAAATGATAGGTTTTGATTTGTATGGTAAAGACAAACTAGTAAACAACTGCTATAAGGACACTGAAAACTACGACGATTCTAAAAAAAGAGCAGTAGACCCTAGATACTGGATTCATCAAATTAGTAAGGTATTTGGATGCTTTCCTACTGTAGATTTTAAAATCTATCAAACCCCCGATTGGCAATTACCAGAAAAATGGAATCTGCCTAATGTGTCAGTTGACAAGATAAGTAATTTCGCATATACTTAAAACTGTGGACTTTGACGCTCACTCCACTCTAAATATTCTGCGTGTCTATTTGATAAGGAGAAAATAGATGGCAATCGAAATCAAATCAACAAAACGTTTTAAGTATCTTCCGTGCGGGCATGCACAGTATTTTGATCAAGAACCAGACGGATCGCCTGGCGAATGCGCAAGCATACATGGCTATGACAGAGAAGTAGAGCTTACATTCGCAGGGGACATAGATGAACACGGATGGATCGTGCCCTTTGGCGAACTAAAACCTATCAAACAATTTCTAGAATACTATTTCGATCACGTTACGGTTTTACCAGCAGACGATCCTCGCCTGGGACAGATCACAGAAGAACTTACAGTCCCTGGTGGACTATTAGGCACAGTGCGAGTACTGCCATCCGGCGTGTCTATGGAGATGAGTTCTCTGTTTATCTGGGAACACGTTAACGCATACATTTACGAAGTTACACACGGTCGCTGTTATGTAGAGCGGGTAGAAGTGTTCGAGCATGATAGAAACGCAGGACAGGTCGTCGTTGACGGTGACACAGCCCGTTCCGTAGCAGAGACTAAGGTAGCAGAAGGGAAACTACTTCCTTGCAAGGCACGATGGGATTGGGAAGCACCGCGTGATGCTGTGAAACGTCTTGAAGGATAGAGTTTGGCAAAGGTAGACAAAAGCCAGTACACTAAGGCAGAGTGGAAGGCTATTAAGGAGCAGAGAAGACAGGAGAAGGCTACTAAACAAGTAGAAAAATCCTACTCTGTTCCTTCTACTTCTCAATATTATCTTGTCTGTGTAAAGCATGGCAGGAAATATTCTGCTGAATATGTGAACACTCTGTATCGCATGTGCAGAAGAAACTGCTCACTAGACTTCGAATTTGTATGTTTGACAGATGACATTGAAGGCTTGAATGCAAAGATTAAAACTATCAGTCTACCTAATTACCTAAAAGGTTGGTGGGCAAAACCTTACATGTTTTCTAACAGTCTTGGCTTAGATGGCGTAATCCTATACATGGATCTTGACGTCGTCATTGCAGGTAACATTGACAAACTCTTCACTCATTCGCCCGGTCATTGGTTTATAATAAGAGACTTTACAAGGGCAATGCGTCCTAATTGGCAGAAATATAATTCTAGTGTCATAAGATTTAATTCAGGTCAACTAGACTACCTGTGGCAGGATTTTGAAAAAAATAGGCTCAGTTATGAGAGAAGATTCTTTGGTGACCAAGATTGGCTTTATGCAGTAGCAGACAAAAAGCCTATGTTTTGGCCAGAAAGTTGGATACTGAGTTGGAAATGGGAAGTAAGAAAAAGTCGTCAGTTTGCACCAGGCGGACGCCGAGGTAACAGGAAGTTTAAAGACATAGAAGATGTCAAACCTCGTCCAGAATGTTGTGTAACCGTTTTTCACGGTGATCCCAATCCAGAACTTGTTGAAGACCCTTGGGTTGTTCAAAACTGGAAATAGTGTATAATAAACAAAAAGGAGTATTCATATGAGTTGTTCATGTGGCCGTTCGCCAACAGGTAAATGTATTGGTTGGCATAATCTAACAGAAGAAGAATACAAAGAAAAACTACGCGAATATAAAGAGCAAAATAATTAATGTTTGATCAATCAGTGCAGCGTCTAGGTTTTGCTTGTAAGTATCTTGACCCAGACCAATCTAAAAAGAAAAAACTGTTAGAAGAATCGCAGCGCCCTCTCAATACAAGGGCTACTACAGTGGCTTGGCTTAACCGCCAGACTCAAGAAGATGCTGAACAGCGACTATGGGACTTAATGGTTCATAATATTGAATCATATAAAAGGCTGATAGACTATGCAGGCACTTTGCCAGAAAACTTGCGAATGGTTAGACTGGGCAGTGATTGCTTACCTGTGTATACTGAGCCAACTTGGAGATACTTTTGGCGGAAAAGCGATGTTAGAGACTACTGCGAAAGAGAGTTTTCCAAGGCAGGAGCGGCTGCTCGCAGTCTTGATGTTCGTGTTTCAATGCATCCTGGTCAGTTTACTGTTCTTGCTAGTGATACGCCTGGCATAGTAGAACGTTCGATAGAAGAATTTGAATATCACGTCGATATGATTCGTTGGATGGGCTTCGGTAAACAGTTTCAAGACTTCAAATGCAATGTTCATATCTCAGGTCGTCAAGGCCCTAGGGGTATTAAGAAAGTTCTGCCTCGGCTGTCACCAGAAGCAAGAAATTCTATTACCATCGAAAACGACGAAATGAGTTGGGGTTTAGATGCTTCACTGGAACTTGTTGACGATGTTGCCCTTGTTCTAGATATTCATCATCATTGGGTTCGAACTGGGGAATATATTCAGCCTTCAGATGATAGATTTAAACGAGTTGTTGATAGCTGGCGAGGTGTTCGTCCTGCTATGCATTATTCCCTTTCAAAGGAAGACATACTGGAATGGCACGATGACAGTCAACAGCCTGATATGGCATGTCTGCTAGAGCAGGGTTACAAGAAACAGAAACTTCGTGCTCATTCTGATTATATGTGGAATTCAGCTTGTAACGATTGGGCATTATCTTTCTTGCCATACAGTGACATAATGGTCGAGGCTAAACAAAAGAATCTTGCTTCACGTGACTTATATGATTATTGGCAGGAAAGCAAACGCAAGGCAGCCTAATAAATATTTCAAAGGAGACTCCAATGAGCTATCTCGCAAAGATGTACGGAAAATCCGCAGGAAGTAAACCTGAACCAGAATCTACGAAAAATCCAAACCGAGTAGCAGGCGGACTAAGAGCACAAGGTGTTGACACACTTTCTATTTTAGGCGAGGACGGTCAAGAAAGACAGATTCCGTCCCAGAGATACGTTCAAAGTCTAGAAGAGCAGGTCAAAAAACAACGGGCGGCTATGGACGTGTTAGAACGCAAGCTCGCCCGTGTTGAAAGAACACAAGAACAGTTAATGAATGTAATTAACCGGTCTTGATTTTGCTTACAATCTCAGCTTTCTTCATGCTGGCATTTACTTTAATATTGTTCTTTTTAGCATGCTCTAATAGCTGAGTTTTAGTCATAGCATCAAAGTTTACTGCTGTTTTCTTTTTGCTCTTTGTTTTAGGAGCAGTAGTAGAAGACTTTTTAGCTGCGGCCTTTGTTTCTTTCTTGCTATCTACATTAGGTGTTACAATAGGCTTGTCTAGTGTTTCTTCCTTAGACTCGCTTAGAACAAAATAACCTAAAGCTGCTACAACTAATGCAGCAATTACAATCACAATTGAAATTTCCATTTTATACCTCCTTAGGAAAAATATTTAATTCTGTTAGGAAAACTAACAATTAAAATTGATAAATATCTACATGAATTACATTAATTCTTATGATTTATCCCTTAATAAAATTAACGGCTTAAGAGCAGACAAAATTAAACGTCAGCTAATAAGATATAATTATCCTAAGCGACTACAAAAAGTAAATCGAGCAACGCGGAATAAACCTTTCGGAAGTAAAAAAAATGATTAAAAATTTCATTCAAAAACGTCTTAAAGAAAGAACTACACTAGACGGAGTGATACTTATAGGAGCAGGCGTTTGTTTTTTAATTTTTAAGCCTATTGCTTCTGTTGTAGCGTACGGTGCGATACTATACGGCGCATACACTCTGCTTAAGAAAGACTAAAGTTTCGATATAGGCAAACTGGAACTTGCGGTAAGTTCCCACATCTTTCTTCTTTCTACTCCTCTCTTTTGAGCAAAACGTTTAGCATCACAGCTATCGCATACGTGAAAATAGTTGTTGTTTAGCCGTTTCGGATCCATTGACTTTCTTGCTCTTTCGAATTCTCTATCGCACGCATCACATCTCAAATTTACAATAGTTTTATATCTAGGGTAGGTATGTTCTCTACCCAACTTTGATTTTCGTTTATGGATGGTTTTAATGGTGTATTCACCTAAATACATAAAGTATTTACATTAAGCTTATAAAATTTCGCGATAAATACGTAAGGAGAACGCAATGGATACCCCAATTTTAACTGAAAAAGCAAAGCATCATATCAGTTCTGTGTGTGAAGACAGAAACGTGTATGCTATGTCTCTCAATCTAAAAGGTGGAGGCTGCGCTGGATTTGAATATGTGTGGGACATTTGTGATAGAGAACAAGTGAAAGAAGAGGACATAGTTTTACAATGTGGAAATGGCAACCTTGTTATAGGAGCCGATTCCGTTCCTTTTCTAGACGGAACAGAAATAGATTATCATACCGAAATGTTTGGATCTAAATTGGTAATTAGAAATCCAAATGTTCAATCAGCCTGTGGCTGCGGTGAAAGCATAGGATTCTAAACGGAGTAAAGAATGGCAAGACAAGATATTGATATTGGTGTAGAGGGCAATGATGGCACTGGTGATTCCATTAGAGAATCGTTTCGAAAAACCAACGAAAACTTTGTAGAACTATATGCTGTTTTTGGTGAAGGTGGTACAATAGATTTTACATCTCTAGGAGACACTCCGGAAGCCTTGATACCGAACGGCATTCCTGTAGTTAACGACACCGGTAGTTTTATAAATCTTTTAGAGCTTGCTTCTAATTCTGAGCTAGATCCCGAAGTCACTGACACAATAGTTTTTGACTATTCAGTGAATGGTAAATTAGTAATTACAACTTCCTTTACTCAGTTGTCTGATGACACACAACCACTTTTAGGCGGTCCTCTAAATGTTGGCAATAATGCGATTGCTAATGTTGCTATTTCTGACTTTGCTGTAGACGAATTTAATACCCGACACAACACCGATATTAACATAGATGATCTTGTTATAACAAAAGGGTATGCAGACAGACGTTATATTACAAGTGGACTTCCGGTAAGAGTAGCCGACGAACCGGCTACATCAGATCAATATAATCTTGATATAAACAGATACGTAGACGGTAATGTAGAAGTTTTAGATCATGGATTTGATAGAACGGTTAATGGTCAAGCGTTTACGTTTGATTCTAGGTACAATGATCCTAACGGCTTAGACAGCACAAATGATGCTTCTTTGATCGTAGAAGGTCGAAGTTATCAAATTATCGCACCAGACTCTTTAGACTGGACTAGTTTTGGTGCAGAAAGAAATGAACTTAATTTAATTTTCAGAGCTGATAGAGATGGCACACCAACAGATGCGAACGTAGAAGTCAAGCCTGTTTATTTCTTAAGGTACGTTAACGATGATCAATTAGCGGCTTACCTTACAGAAGATAACGCTGAAGATCCTAGTGATATTACCGCAGAACAAAATAAAATCTTCCTGTCAGGAACAATACCTGACGACGAAGTTCACACTCTTACCGACGCTGGCTTTGACCCTACATTAGAAGGAAATTATCTTGCAAACGCCGCAGTACCACGCAAAGGCCTTGTTCGTCGACAGGGAGACACTATGGAAGGTGCCTTAAATCTCCACGATCATCCTGGCGAGCTAGCAGGTTTCGGCACGGTTAATGGGGATGACGATCTCCAAGCAGCAACGAAATTATATGTTGATACTACCACTTACTCTTCAACTGAAAACCTTTTTGTAAGTTTATCGGGCGACGATTCCATGCAAGGTGTGCCTCCAGGCAGAGAAGGAACTGCTCTTGATTATGCTTTTAGAACAGTAAACGCTGCTGCTCGCCGTGCAGAAGAAATAATCGAAACCAGTTTGCCTGAACCTGGTCCTTACTTTCAAACAATAACAAACGACAATGGAGATTCGGACTCCACAGTTATCGAAGCGGGCATTGTATCACCACAATTTACTGTTACTGCTAAGTTTATTCGTAATAATAGAGAGTATATCAAAAAAGAAGTTACAGGATATATTAATTTCACTTATCCAGATTTTGTTTACGACGAAGAAACCTGTGAAAGAGATATTGGATTAATTCTAGATGCTATTGCTTTTGATTTGAATAGAGGAGTTAATGCAAATACATTAACACGGCAAGCAGCAGAAAGATATTATGCTAATTCGTCTGGTTTATCGGCAATTACCACCCAAAAAACACAGACACTAGACGGAATAAATTTTGCAAATCTTGTTTTAGGCTCAATCTTTCAAAACGAACTCTTCAAACAGAGAGACATACAAAATATAACAGTAGACGAGTCAACTACCGTTCCTAGAGCAAGAGTTATAACAACCTCTCCGCATGGATATACAGACGGAGAACAAATCCTGTTCCAAAACGTAGGTGGCATGACAGAAATTGAAGGACAAACCGCCTACTTAAGAGTGATCAATGACACAACTGTTGAACTTTATGAAGACGCAGGTTTACAGAACTTTTTTGATATAAGTTCATATACTCTGTTTACTGCAGGCGGTGAAGTAGGCATTGTTTATCAAGAAAGGGAAAGTTTTATTAGCAGCGTTAGATTTAAACCCGAGTTCCAGGGAATTACTGCAGACTCCACTGGTATATCTTCGGTTAATTCTAAATTTTCGCTTATAGAAACTATTATAAACGATGGAATTGACGCAGGTGCAGATATCGCGTTTGGCAATAATTATAAGCTTGTTATAGATAACGGATCGAGTTCGCAACCTTATGTTGATCAAGGAAATCCAGACAACCTTGACCTGCTTCCTGGTAAGGTTGTAGTAGGAGACAGGTCAGGCGCCCAGGGCAGAATTATCTCCTATACTTCTGCTGATCCGACAGAAGATAATAACGACGTATTAGAATTACTTCCACAGAACGCAGTTGATTTCATACCAGGCGAAACAATGACGTTTGGTAATTTTGTTAAAAACAAACAGGTTACTATTTTTGTTGAAAGTGGAATTTACGAAGAAGATTTTCCGATAAGGCTATCAAACAATGTATCCTTAAAAGGCGACGAATTTAGGCGTGTAATCATACGTCCTAAAAAGAGAACATCTCAATCTAAATGGGCTACCACTTATTTTTATAAAGATCTAGAATTTGATGATATACCATTAGTTGACATAAAACACTCGACTGTATTCTCTTTAGGTGATTCTGCTCCTCAAGCAATTGAAGTAGACGATGCTTCTTGGATGTCTGTTGGTCAGGCTGTAAAATTTGCCGGGGCAAATCTAATAGGTTCTGAAATTGAAAGAGATATCGTTTATTATGTAACCAGCATTGTTCCAGGAACACCACGAGATACTATTACTATATCTGACTCCCAAGGCGGAACTGATTTATCATGGACTGCTGCGGAAGGTAGAATGTTTGTGGTTGCGAACGAAGTTGGCTACTTCCTTAATCAGATAGACGAGATACAGGGATATTTTGGAAAATGGTATCTTGAAGATCCTCACTCCGATAAAAATGTAGGTACTATTCCCAACAATCCTGGCGGTTTTTCAACTGCAGTTTCTATCTTAGAAAATAACAAAAGATTTATACAAGAAGAAATTATAGAATATATTAACACAGGAATTGGTACAGGTGATCCGGCGGTTTTTATTGGTTTTTCATATAATGAGACTCTATTAAGAGAAAGGATTGGACAAGTTATAGATGCTATAGTAAAAGATTTAGGCATCGGAGGTGCAGAGTTTGCACTGGAACAGCAGGGTAAATTTTTTACAGAAATAGATCAAGGAGACCAGCCTGCAATAGAGCAAGCAATAACACAGATAAGTTTGATTTGTTCAGACCTTTTACAAGGTCAAGCACCTACGCAGAATGGAGAAATTGTTCCAGATGTTACACTTGGCGCGGCAGAAGACGGAACAGTAGGCTTTGTCACTGATCTAATAGATCTAATTGTGTTCTGTTACAATACAAATTACAATCCTCCAAAACAAAATGATGCCGACCAAGTAGATGTTTTTCAAATGTCAGATGCAACTATTGTGAGAAACGTCACAGTTCAAGGGCACGGCGGATTTATGGTTGTTCTAGATCCCGCTGGACAGATTCTTACAAAATCTCCTTATATTCAAACAGGTAGTTCGTTCTCCAAGAGCGACAACGAAAAACGTTTTAGGGGTGGTATGTATGTTGATGCCTTTGTTGGAAATATTCCTGTACGTATTATTAATAAACAAAGCGATTTTATACTAGATGTAGAAAGTGATTTAAATCAAGGGTTGTTTATCCGGCCCCCAGAATTGCCATGTCCTTTTTTCTATGAAGGTATAAGATATCAAGTTAATTCTATTTCTAATTACGATAGCGGCAATGGAACAGCAACGATATTCCTCGACGCAACTTCTAACCCAGATCCTGCAACAGGAGTAGGACAGGGTTTCACAGATTCGGCACCTCAAGAAGTATTCCTGCAAACTGCAGGTAATAGATCAATGTTAGGCAACGATTTTACCCAGATAAACGACTTAGGGTACGGCCTTGTTACAAACAACGGTGCTGTCTCTGAGATGGTATCGATGTTTACATATTACTGCCAAGCAGCATACTACGCTAAAAATGGCTCAGAGATTAGGTCACTCAACGGTTCAAACGGCTATGGTTTCTTTGGCCTTGTTGCAGAAGGTTCAGATCCAAATGAAATTCCAGATCAAGTAGTATTAGATACACCTTTAGTACAGCCAGCGAAGGCTTACACAACAATATCAGAACCTAATGCATCAGGGGATCAAACAATTCATGTGACTGATCTCAAATTTACTCCTACTCCGCAGAGTATTATAAGAATAGATCACGGAGGAAGCACAGGTTTATTAAATTATAGAATATCTAGCATAAGAAGCTTATCAGACAGCGATATAGACGGCCAGATTGGCGACGATCCAAATGATATTCTAGCTTCTGGTACTTTACAAAGTCCTGTTGTCTACGCCATGAATATCACTGCCGATCCTAATATTCAAGGAGATTTCTTTGAGTCATTACAAGCTGATGTTCCAGATGGAGAAATACTTGAATACCGGTCCGGTCCTAATTTTGTTTTTAACGGAATTAGAAATCAAGAAGCTTTACAAACTAGACCTTCGACTGCAATTAACTTTGACGAATCAGATACTACCACTTATAGAACGCTTGCTTTTGATCCCACAGATGGCGTAGGCGTAGATCTTTCAGCTACAGAGATAACAGCTACCGCCGAAGTAGATTATGAATACATCGAAATTGAAACTGATCCTACTAATCTTTCGGGAGGTTTCGGTGATAGTCAGGGAGACACACGAATTGCCGTTGCTCCGATTGGCGACGAAGAATTACAAGAACGTCTTACGAGAGACATAGCAGGCAATCAGCCTGGAGATTCCGGATATTCGAGTGGTATGATATTTGTTTGGGCTGGAAAAACCCATGCTGTTATAGAATACAATGATACAGATGAAAGTTTTCCATACATTGTAATACAAGATGTATCGGATACTAATATCGACGGTTCTGCCACAGGCATAACTGGTTTAAACGCTGCTATTCCTAATACAGACGAAACACTAATATATGCAGGGTTGCCACAAGATTCTACAGCAGAGATTACAATTTCAATATCTCTTCTTAGAGCAACAGGACATGATTTTACTCAAATCGGCGCAGGTGGATTTAATGACTCTAACTATCCTAACGTCATTTTTGGTCAACCCATAAATAGCCTCGCATCAGATTACACAGATGCAGTAACAGCAACTTCTTCTCAGGTTTGGGAAAGAAGAAAAGGCAGAGTATTTTATGTGTCAACTGACCAAGACGGTTTCTTCCGAGTAGGTAAATTCTTCTCTGTAGACCAAGGAACAGGTGACGTTACATTTAGCGGATCTATAGGAATCACAGGCGCAAACGCATTAGGGTTCACAAGAGGTGTAACAATAAATGAGTTTAGTGCAGACGACTCTTTTTCAGATCAAAGCGGACAAGCTGTTCCTACAGAAAGAGCTATCTATAATTATATCAACAGAGCTCTAGGATACAATGTTGATAACTTTACACAAATAGAAGGCCCTCCTAGTGGTATTAGAATTGGCCCTGGTTTCCTTCCGTTAAACGGAGGAGCCACACTTGAAGGTGACTTAAACCTCGGAGCTAATAATATTACAAATGTTGCTCTACCTGGTCCCGACGGCACAGCAGCCGCAAACAAAAATTATGTAGATGGTGTCTCTAGAACGTTTGACGACATTCCTTCTCTCAGAGATACAGAAATTAACTCAATACAGGCTAATGATTTGTTAGTTGCAACGGGTAATAAGAAAATCTTCATCGAAGACGGATTAGGTATTGTTCCCGGTGACACTATAGGAACAATAGGAAGCACAAAAACAGGAACAGTCGTTGATACTCAGAATAGAACAGATTCGATTCTCGGCGAGATTGACGAAATTACCTATACACCAGGAGCCGGTGGTGACTTCATACAGGGAGAAACCATATATAATCAACCAGACGAATCTGTAGGTAGAGAAATAATCGAAGAACCTGTTTACGAATGGGCAAATGCAAGTGAAAAGACTGATTCAGTAATCAACGTTACAGTAGAAAGAACAGAAAATGCAACTACTTACGACTTACAAATACAAAACGAATCTTTAATTAATGCAGACGTAAGCCCGACCGCTGAAATTGCTCAAAGCAAACTAAACATGCAGTCGGCTGATACTTTTGACGAAGACAATTCTACATCTGGTTGGACCTCGACATCTAAAACACAATCTGATCTTGGTCTCGCAAAGTTTTCAGATAACAACTTTGAAACCGACAGCGGCTATGTAAGAATCAAAGACGACGGAATTGCTTTCGCAGAAATTCCCGACCTAGACCAATTTCAGATTTACGGTAGGATTGCTGCAGGAACTGGAGACCCCAGTGCAATAGATTTTAGTACAGTAGTTGACGACGGCAAAGGTCTAGCAGACGGCGACTTTGTTAATACCGTAGTAGATGCAGACACTGGTGCGCCAGGAGAAGTTCTTGTAAGACTACAAGACGATGACGGAGACGGTGATGCGGTATACGGCGTGACTGAAATATCAGTTTCTGCCTCTGCAGATACCATGGTCAAAAGAGATCCTAACGGCAAAATTGATGCTACTGCTCTGCAGATTGGCGCAAACGATATAATCAATGTCCTGTCTAATACGGTTTCTTTTAATACACCGGCCGGGGCTGAAGTCTTTAGTGCTGCTGGTGATACTGATTCTACGTTGGTAACAAAGTTTCCTGGCAATTTAGATGTAGGAGCAACTAATATAACCACTCAAAGCACTTTCCAGAATAGATCTGCTCTTTCTGGCGAAGGATGGCTAGCAACTGATTGGATGTATACTTCTTTTATAGAAGCAGCATCCGAAAGAGGTTCAACTTCTACAGGAATTGGTCTAGGCGACAATGTAGGATTTACGGAAGACGGCGCATCAAAAATTATCCTTGTCACAGGTGGCACTCCTAGAATAGTTGTCAGTGATACAAATACCGAAATAGACAATAACTTATCAACAACAGGTAACTTCAGCGTAGATGGCAACATTACACTAGGCTCTGATAGTAACGATGATTTAACTATAAATGCCAACCTCGCAAGTGATGTACAACCAGATCAAACCGGTACAAGAAATCTTGGATCAAACTCACGCAGATTTGATACAATATACTCGAATGTGTTTAACGGTGTAGCAACAGAAGCAAAATATGCTGACCTAGCAGAAAAATATGTTGCAGATGCGGACTATGAACCAGGCACGGTTCTTGTATTTGGTGGTCACAACGAAGTAACGGTTACACAGACAAAAGGTGATAAAAGGATAGCAGGTGTACTGTCCACAAATCCTGCCTATCTTATGAATAGTGATTTAACGGGTACTAACATTGTTGCTGTTGCGTTACAAGGAAGACTACCTTGCAAAGTATTAGGTAAGGTTGAGAAAGGTGATCTTCTTGTAACTTCTGCAATACCGGGATTTGCGGTAGTAAACAATGAACCTAAAGTCGGCACCGTTATAGGTAAATCCCTTGAAGAGAAAAGTGACGACGGCAAGGGCGTAATAGAAATTGTAGTAGGAAGAACATAATGACAAATAGATTTCCACTTGTAGTAGATCCAGAAACAGGAACTCTAAAAGAATTACCTGAAGGAGATTCTCTTGACCTTTTTGGAAGCGATATAATAAATGCTGTCGGTTTAGATATAAATGGACCAGCAAATGTTCAAAGTTTAACAATAGGATCTCAAACAATTGATCCTTCCGGAACACCAGGTGATTCAAATAATGCTCCGTTGTCTAGTGTTGCATTTACAGGAGATTACAATGATCTACAAAACTTACCAACAAGCGGTTTTTCTGGCAGTTATAATGATTTGAGTGATCTACCTGCGATTCCACAAAACATTAGAGACCTAGATGAAGTAAGCGTAGACAATCCAGAAAACAACCAGGCGCTTGTATGGAACGATTTAGCCAATCAATATGAGCCAACTGACATAGTTTTATCAGTTGATTTATCTACTAAATCTATTCAAGATCTATTTGATGTTTCATATACTGGTTCCCCTAACACCAATTCATTTTTAAAATTCTTCGGTGGTGCTTGGCGGCCTGGTTCTGTAAGTTGGGCAGAAGTTTCTAATAAACCAAATATTTTAACGGATCAAGATCTTGTTAGCTTAAGCGGCGATTTTAAAGGCTCTGTATTTGGTGACGACAGCACTTTATTAATCGACGGCGTTAATGGAATTGTGCCATACACCCCAGAAAATACAAGCGACTGGGCAGGAGAATCCCCAGATAGTGTATCAGAAGCATTAGATAGAATTGCAGCAGCACTAACAGCATTAGGACAACAACCCTAATAAATATTACAAACGGGGCAGACAATGGCAATTGAATCAATCAATATAGGTAATTTACCGAACGACGGCACTGGCGATGATTTAAGAACAGCATTTGTAAAAGTCAATAACAATTTTACAGAACTAGAAAATGCTGATCGATCAATTGCCGTGGAAGCAAACAATCTCGGAACTTCGGCATCTTCCGAAGGTTTGTTTTATAACAAAGTAGATAACACACTTAATTTTAAAAGCCTTCAAGCCGGATCTGGAATATCATTAAGTGCCAATTCGACAACAGTAACCATAGATGCTGCTGTTGGTATTTCAGATTTAATCTTTACCACAGACAATGGCAGCATTATTATTAATGAGACACAAAATTCTGGGGTTGTAAGTTTCGAAGGCGGCCCGGGCATCACTGTAGAAAAACTTGCGAATCCTTCGAACTCTATAATAGTAAGAGCAACAAACGGAGTATTACAGGCCGACACTGCTCCTAAATTAAGCGCAAACCTAGACGTAGATTTCCACAATATTACCAGAGCAGATTCCATAACTGCTAATAACTTTTATGGCAATCTTACAGGTCTTGTTCACGGCGTAGACATTAGAGATTTAAACGATCTGATATTTGAACAATCATGGGATTTCGGCGATTTTACACCTGAATTTGATAATATTCTAGAATACGTGATTTTTAACACTGATATAGATATGGGTACTTTCAGTTCTAAGGCTCCATTTTCTATCGACCTAGGAACTTGGTAAAATATGTCAGTCTGGACACAGCCTTCAGGAATAGTTTTAGCAGTTGTTCAAGAGAATGTTTTTACCAATGTTTCTCTACCGCTTTCTGGCGGAACTGATCCTATTCTAATCAGTGGTGAACTACCTGACGGAATGAGCCTTAGTGGCAGTGAAATATCTGGCACACCTGTAGAAGTTATTAGATCAACAGATTACAGATTTGTGTTAAGGTCTTTTGAAAATTCTATACCTTACGATAGAACCTTTACTATTACGGTGCAAGGCGCTGATGCTCCTGTATGGGTCACCCCAGAAGATTTATTGCCTGTAGGAAAAAATGAAGCCTTGTATATTCTAGATAGTGCGCTAGTGGATTATCAGTTAGTAGCAGTTGACAGTGACACAGCCGCAGGACAAGAACTTTCTTATTTTATCGCGTCAGGAGATGGAGAACTGCCTCCGGGAATATCTCTTAGAGAGGACGGTAGATTACGAGGTGTCGTAGATCCAATACTTGCTCTTGAAAAGGACGCTGCTAAAGGATATTATGACGAATCAAAATATGATAAGTATCCTTATGATTTTTCAATTCTTGATACTGCAGGATTTGATAGTTTTTTCTATGATACTGCTGTATTTGACTTTTCTAATCCTACCCGAACGCCAAGAAAACTAAATCGATATTATGAATTTACCGTTACAGCCAGCGACGGCTTTACTATTTCTAAGAGAACTTTTAGAATATATGTAGTAGGCGATGATTTCTTACGTGCTGATAACACTATTATGCAAGTTGGCACAGGCATCTATACTGCAGATAACACTTATGTAAGAACTCCTATTTGGCTTACACCTGCAGAATTAGGATTCAAAAGAGCAAACAACTTTACTACCGTGTTTCTTGATGTAATAGATCCTAATACACTACAGGGAACGGTGGTATATAGGTTTAAAGATACTAATCCAGGCACATACAGAATTAAAAGTATAGACAAACTGGTTCCTGGTAGATTTGAAATCTCCGGTAAATTTCCGCAGGATCCTGAAACAGAAATAACTTACACTGACACAGATGACTTCGAAACCGTAACTCCTGAAACAGAAAGTATTCTACCTCCTGCGTTAGAACTAGACGAGAATACCGGTGAAATTTTCGGCAGAATACCTTACCAAGTAGCTGTTACAAAAACTTTTACATTTACAGTTGAAGCAATTAGACAGACTGTAGAAACTACAGAAACTGCTACAAATGAAAAAACATTCACTTTAAATGTTCTTGGCGAAGTAGATTCAACTATAGAATGGTTAACGCCTTCCAATCTAGGAACGGTCACTAGCAACTACGTCTCAATTTTAAATGTAGAAGCTCAAACCAATGTTCCTAATGCATTTCTATTATATACATTAGAATCAGGCGATCTTCCGCCAGGACTAACTCTTAACTTTAACGGAGAAATATCCGGTAGAATAGATAATTCGCAAGTTTCAGAGACAAGAACCTATAACTTTACAATAAAAGCACGTGACCAGTTTCGCTTTAGCGCGATAGAGAGAACATTTAGCCTTACTGTAGAAAAAGTAGAAATTGATTATAGCAATATTTTTTATCAGGTATATTTTGAACAAAAAGTAAAAACAAAGTTTAATGACTTTATTAGTAATCCTGCTATTTTCGATCCTGATTTAATTTACAGGCCTTTTGATCCTAATTTTGGTCTTAAGAGAGATAACAGAATATTAGTGTATGCAGGTATAGAAAGACAAACAGCAGAACGTTTTGTTAGTGTTGCAGCAAAATATTCAAAAAGAAAAACTCTTAAAATAAACGACATTAAAACCGCGGTTGCAAAGACACCAGGAACTAACAAAATACTCTATGAAGTTGTATATCTTGACTTAATCGATCCATACGAAGATAGAAGATTACAAAAAGATAAAACAATCTCAACTAAAAAAACAATCACTGCTGATATAATAGATTATAACAAGCAGTGGACTACTGTGCCTAATAGTGACCTAAATAGTTGGACGCTGTCTTTAAGAAGCGGAGAGCTAATCATATATTTCTCTACCACAATACAAATTGAGACAAGAGACGGAGTTATGCCGTTAAACATACTAGAAACACGATCGATCGAGACTAGAGAAAACGGCGATGTTGAGGCACTTTATGTTCCTCCTGAAAGCACAAATATCTCATATCGACCAAAATATTCAAACACAATTTCTGTAGATTCAGATCTTGTCAAAGTAAGTGACCCTAACAGAATTAACAAATACATAAGTAATATACGATCTCTACGAGAAAATATAAGAGAGTTAGGAGATACAGAAAGCGATTTTCTTCCTTTGTGGATGAGGACTGCACAAACAGGAGCTAATGCTATAGGTTATACGCTAGCTTTTCCACTTTGTTTCTGTTTACCTGGCACTTCTCAAACAATAGAAGGAGCAATAAGAGCATCTGATTTTGATATTCGAGAATTTGAAATGGATGTAGATAGATTTGTAATAGACAGCACCGAAGATGTTGATAGAGCACAATTTTTGGTGTTTGCAAACTATGAATTTAATTTATAACGGAGACTTTAATGTCATCTATCAATACAAATAATATAGATAAACAATTTCCACAACCTGGAGTTGATAATGATTCTTTTGGTTTTAGAAATAATTTTTCTGAGATAGCAAATAACCTAGATCTTGCAAAGCAGGAAATAAATGATCTACAAGAAAATGTAGTGAGAACAGATGTAAACAATGATTTGAATGGACAAAGAATAGAGGATGTTAACTTTACAAAACACACTGAACAGGTATATGATCTAGGTAATATAGACACCAATGCTGTGATAGATTTCAATAATGGCAGTTATCAAACCGTAGATGTTAGCAGTGACTTGACCTTAACGCTTGCCGGTTGGCCAACAGCGGATCGAAAAGCAAACATCGAAGTTGCTCTAACAGGTGACGGTTCACAACGAACAATTACATGGGATGTAGAAAACGACGGTGTTTTAAAATACAATCAAGGCATACCAGTAGAGTTATATGATTCGACCGACATATCTACTGTGACAATAGGAGGGTGGCCTGAAAACTTTGTAGTGAACTCTGCTTCAAATCCGATATTAGTTGAATTTTATTCTATAGACGGGGGCGACACAGTTTATGCAACTTACAAAGGACAATTTGTATAATGTTTAATCCACTGGTTGATGATCTTTCACAACTAAGCGACGACGAAGTGCAACAGAAAATTACGGATTTAACTAGAAAATATTGGCAGTCAAAAAATCCGCATATCCAATCTCAGATAGTAGTAATTCTTGATATGTTGAAACAGGAACAACAAACAAGACAAGCAAAAAAATATCAGGATCACAAAGACTCCGACGATCCCGATCTTGACAATCTAATTAATGTCAACTAAAATTACAAAATGCTTATGAAAACTGACGAATTAGGTATTCCTAGATTCTCTAATCAGGATCTTATCAATATGATATATTCTGGTCACACTGATAAAGTTCATGTGGTGCTCTGCGACGAGTCTGAAGATGTTGATAAGTTCAACGAAGCAGCAGAAGAAAACGGTCTTCCTGAACTTCAAAAGTATATCGCAATAGATGCAGATAAAACAGAATTCGACAGAGTATGTCAATCAGAATGGCTAATGCCAGACGAATACAAAAAAATAGACTTATCAGAATTTTTTATTTTTAAACTAGCAGAAGAACTTGGCATAGATCCTAGCGAAGTTTGGCACAAAAGAGATTTGCCTGAGATTAAGCGAACAAACGAAGAATTAGAAGCATATCAAAAACACGGATTATTTGACTTACTTCGCTATATGATCTATCTTGTAAACTTTATGCGCGAAAATGATATAGTTTGGGGAGTAGGTAGAGGAAGTTCGGTAGCAAGTTATGTGCTATATCTCATAGGCGTTCACAAAATAAATCCAATCCAATATGGACTTGATTGGCGAGAGTTCTTGAGATAAGTATGTATATTATAGGAGACAAATTATGTCTAAAAGAAAAATTTACAAAACCATGCAAGGAAAAACCGTTGACATGGACATGCTCCGGCAGAGAAATGAATTAACACCTGCTGTAGGAAATGCAAAAGTAAATGCAAGAGGTGATCAATTAGGCGCTGGTGGCAAGATTGTAAAAAAGAGAGAAGATCTTGTTAATGAATATTACAGCAACAAGCCTGTACCCGACGAAGTTCCTGTCAGCCAGAAAAACAAGAAAAAAGATCTTGTAGATGACTGGGAAGAACCAGAACCTACAACAGAATGGGTGGAAGACGAAGATGGAAATTTTGTACGCAAGGAGGACGAATGAGCGTCAACTATAACGCTATTGAAGGTGATCTAAGAGCAGTAGGAAACAGAGTTCTAGTCTCCGATATGTATTTTGGAGAGCAACGCACTGCGAGCGGTATTATTATACAAGACGACGACGGAACTACTCGAGGTGTTTATCCACGTTGGGGTAGAGTGTATAAGAAAGGTCCTCACAATGATGATCCTTATGCAGAAGGAGATTGGGTGTTAGTTGAACACGGTCGTTGGACACGCGGTATTAAAATTGGAGACGGTGACAACGAACTTGAAATTAGAATGGTAGAAGCAGAATCTATTCTTGGATGGGCCGACGAAAAGCCAGAAGGTGTTATTCTAGGTAACGAATACTCTGACGGAGAAAGTGCTTCGTTTGATCCTTCCACTTTTGTAACTGCTTAAACTTGACTCCTCTACTGTAAAGTGTTATACTTTACAAAATAGTAGAGGAGTTTTTCTTTGGCTACACACGGAATGATCGATCTCGAAACACTGGGTGTAGAGCCCGACAGTGTTGTAATGACTCTGGGTGCTATCAAGTTTGATCCTTTCTCCGACTCGGAACCCCACTCTCCACTTTATGTAAGAGGGGATGTTGAAGAACAGACTGAACAATTTACCAGGACTATAGACGACAACACTCTTGCGTGGTGGAGCAAGCAGCCTGAAGAAATACAGGCAGAGGCATTCGGCGAACACGCAGACAGAACCCTTGTGCAAGAAATGCTCCGAGCATTAAACAAATGGTGTGTGGGATTGGATTACATTTGGTGTCAAGGTCCTACATTTGATTTTGTTATTTTACAACATTTATACAAGCAGGCAGAAAAGCCCGCACCCTGGCACTATTGGCAGATTAGAGACTCGCGCACTCTGTTCGCTATGATGCCAAAGGATCCTAGGAAAGACATACAGAAAAGTCTACACAACGCACTTGCTGATTGCTATTATCAGGCAAAATGCGTACAATATTCATATAAACACTTTGGAGTTAAACCGAGATGAAGAAATTATGGGTTGAGGCGTATCGCCCGAAAACCATTGACGGCTATGTGTTTCGTGACGCGGAACAGAGAAAGCAGGTAGAAACCTGGGTTAAGGACAAGACTATTCCTCATCTGCTGTTTTCAGGCAACGCGGGTATTGGCAAGACTACTCTTGCAAAAATCCTGTTTCACGAACTTGACATAAACGATTTAGACATTTTAGAGATTAACGCTTCTCGCACAAACTCTGTAGATGACGTTCGTGACAAGATTGTTAATTTTGTACAGATGATTCCGTTTGGCGACTTCAAAGTCGTGCTGTTAGACGAGGCTGACTATCTATCACCAAACGCACAGGCAGCACTGCGTGGTGTAATGGAAGAGTATCATACCACAGCACGATTTATCCTAACCTGTAACTATCCCAACAGAATTATTCCTGCTATTCACTCACGCTGTCAAGGTTTTCATATTGCAAAGATTGACGAAACAGAATTTACTGCTCGTGTGGCAGAAATACTAATCTCCGAAGGAGTAACGCCTGACATTGACGTGTTGGATACCTATGTAAAAGCAACCTATCCCGATTTGAGAAAGTGCATTAACACTGTTCAGATGAATGTAGTAGACGGTGCGTTGGTTGCTCCGCATGAAGGTGACACAGGTGAGGCAGACTGGAAACTGGATATGGTAGAACTGTTCAAGGCAGGCAAAATCCAGGAAGCAAGAAAACTGTTGTGCGGCACTGTTCGTCCAGAGGAGATGGAAGAAATCTATCGTTGGTTGTATTCGAATATAGAACTGTTTGGTGCAACAGAAGAAAAACAGGATCAAGCAGTGCTTATCATCAAACAGGGTCTAGTGGATCACACTCTTGTAGCTGATCCAGAAATCAACCTCGCTGCTACCCTTATTCGTCTCGCAAGGAATGCTGAATGAAGACCGAAGCAGAAATCAAACAGATTTACAAAAGACTGGGGGGAGAGTATCCTGAATATAGGAACTCCAAGCCTGCTGCGAAGATACACAAAGATGCATACAAAAGTCTCATCGGTGTAATGTTGAGTGCTCAAAGTCAAGACAAGCGCACAGCACAAGCAAGTCGTCAACTGTTTGCTTTGGCAGACAATCCCTGGGACATGGTTAAATTGGACAGAGACACTGTGATAGAAGCAATTCGTCCAGCAGGTTTGTTCCAAGCAAAATCAAAAAATATTCTTGCAACATCACAGATGCTAATAGATGAATACGGGGGCAAGGTTCCTACTACTCAAAAAGAATTAATGAAACTCCCCGGTGTTGGCAAGAAAAGTTCTGACATTGTGATGCGTTTTGTATACGGCGAGCCTAACATCGCAGTGGACACTCATGTATTTCGCCTTCTTTGGCGACTGGGATGGACAGATTCGCTTGATGAAGGCAAGACAAGCGAAACCGTAAATGAAACTACTCCCGACAAATACAAGTATGCTGCTCACATGCAGTTGATTACTCATGCCAAACTTGTGTGCAAGAGTAGACAGCCTTTGTGCAATGAGTGTATACTAGAAGAATACTGTGAAAAGCGAGACATTGGCGTACCTAAATATCGTTTGAGAGAAGTTGCAAAGGAAAGAACATGACTTATTTGGTGACTGATAATTGCATTAAATGCAAGTATATGGACTGCGTTGAGTGTTGCCCGGTGGATTGCTTTTATGAAGGCGAAAATATGCTTGTTATTGATCCCGACGAGTGTATAGATTGTGGTGTTTGTGTGCCAGAGTGTCCTGTTGATGCTATCGTGCCTGACAACGAACTTGAAGGCGACATTCGCCAACTGTGGGAAGAACACAATGCAAAGTATGCTAAACTTTGGCCCAATATTACAGAAATGCGGGAAGAAGACGTTCCAGAAGATGCAGAAGACTGGGACGGGGTGAAAAACAAACTGGAAACACATTTTTCGCCAGAACCCGGCAAAGGAGATTGACGTGAGCAGAGTTTGGAAACAGTTTCTAAAGCAGATGACGTGGCCTATTTGTAGTCTTGTTGGCTATGTGGTATTTGCATTTATCGGAGGCTGGGCTTCCGTTCAGTTAGGCTATCCCTGGGAAGTCGGCTTTTTTGGTGTGCCAGGCACATTGATGATTGTGTCTCTCGTAGGAACCGTGCTATACATTGAATGGGACAGAGCACGTAATACTGTACAGAGAGAAAATGAATCTCTTATGAGAGCAATGAAAGATGATTAGTGCGATACTTGCTTGTGACGACCGAGGTGGCATAGGAAAGAACGGAACACTGCCTTGGCCAAAAATGGAGGAGGATCTTGCCTACTTCAAAAGAATGACAGACGGCAAGACTGTGGTTATGGGCTCTTCTACCTGGCAAAGCAAAGGAATGCCAAAACCTCTACCTAATAGATACAATGTGGTAGTTACACTTCATCCTGAACAGCATCCAGGAGCAGATGAGTACCTACCTAGAAAAGGTGAAAGCCTCGTAGCAGGTATCAGAAGTCTAGAAGACTGGCGTGGTTTAGAAAATGTATTCATTATAGGTGGAGCCAAACTGATTAACGAAGTTTTCCTTATTATTGATAGGTTTTACCTTTCGCGTATTCCCGGTGATTACAACTGCGACACTTTTCTGCCTATGGAAAAAATTGAATCACATTTTCATAGAACTGTTGTGGCACAGGGGCACGAGGCTACATACGAGACTTGGTATAGAAGATAATGTCAAACAGGGCGAAAGGCAGAGAATCACAAGATGCAGAAATAGGCAAGGACATTGTTGAGTTTATCAACAGGAGTTCTACTCCTTATCCTACTGAAGTAGGTGCGCCTTCGTTTGATTTGGTAGATGTTAAACAGCAGAAAGATTTGATGCGTAACGTTGCTCGTCTACACGCACAGCAGGAATATGACAGAATAATGGAAATGGTTGATGTGCTGAAACGACAGGCAGACAGCATACAGAGAAGAATACAAATCACGGATGCTGTTCACGCAGCGGAATACGATTTTACGCCTGCTCACGGCTCCTGCTATTGGCTGCTGTATGACGATTATAAAGAAGTATATCGTCTATCTCCTATGGGAGAACAAGACTGGGTAGGCGGCGGGCCCGAACAGTATACCTATTTTGCCCGTGTAAAGTGGTTAGGTGACTACACCTGGATAGAAGTAGATGAAGCAGGCGAACCCATAGACGGAGGAGACAAATGGAACAGCAGTATTTAGACACATTAAAAAGGGTTTTTGACACAGGCACAGATACATCTAACAGAACAGGCGTAGATACCCGTGCCTGCTTTGGTGCTCAAATGCGTTTCAATCTCGCAGAAGGGTTCCCTGCTCTTACTACAAAGCGTCTTGCTTGGCGAGCAGTGGTATCAGAACTGCTATGGTTCTTGGAAGGCAGCACAGACGAACGCAGATTATGCGAAATACAGCACGGAACAAGAGATCCTTCAAAAAACACAATCTGGCGTGCTAACGCAGACGAACAGGGTAAAGCATTGGGCTATGAAAACACAGATAAGGTAAAAGAACTTGGTCCTGTTTATGGTTCCCAATGGAGAAACTTTAACGGTGTGGATCAGATAGAGTGGGTTATTCAAGAAATCATTCGCAATCCTACAAGCCGCAGATTGATTGTTACTGCTTGGAATCCCCCGGAGATTTCTAAAATGGCACTGCCACCCTGTCATACCCTATTCCAATTTTCCGTGCAGAGAGACAGATTAAGTTGTCAGTTATACCAGAGAAGTGCGGATTTATTCTTGGGAAGCCCATTTAATATTGCAAGTTATGCTCTCCTTACGCATATAATTGCACAGATTACAGGCTATCGTGCAGGAGATTTTGTTTACACACTGGGAGATGCTCACATCTATCACAATCACTTTGACGCAGTACAAGAACAGTTATCCAGAACTCCTGGGTCGTTCCCCGACTTGCAAATGCCTCTATTCGATTCCTTGACAGAAGTATTAAGAACCTCTCCCGATGATTATGTTTTATTGGGATATGATCCGCAGCCTGCGATACGAGCACCGATGGCAGTATGAAACCGGTTTCTGCTTTTTTTGATCCCAAAGAAAAATGGCATAAAAAGTTTGCTTGGTTGCCGAAACGCAGTTCCAAAAGCAATCGTTGGATCTGGTTAAGGTACTACTGGCAGGTAGAAATCTATATGGACGGTTGGGGTAGGGTTCCAATCAAAGGCTACAAATGGTCGAGGATATTGACAGAGAACGAAGTTTTAATACAGCAGATAAATAATCCCAAGGAATAACAATGTCGTGGTTTAGATTTTGGAATTGGTGTTCGGAACAACAAGGTTGGCAGTCTCTAGCAGGCGTGGTATATTTGATAATATGCATATTTGATTTTGTTATAGTACCTGCTTGGATTGGGTTGAATAGAGTTGATGTACAGGAGGTGTTAACTGCAACTTCTGCTGCGGTTTCTGATGCTTCGGTACAGATGATGCTGATTGAAAATCTTACCCAGCAACACACGCCTTTTACTCTACAAGCAGGTGGTTTGTTTCATCTTTCCTTCGGTGCAATACTTACAGGAAGTGCCCTTTCTCATCGCTCGCCATGAAATTGATACACCGCAACGAAGTCAAAAAAACTCCTGATCACAAAATACAGATAGAATGCGGATCGGGTACGGAAATGAGTGGCATTATGCACAAAATGCAACGATGGTGTGCGGAAATGCCATCAGATTCCATAGTAGTTTGGGACAGCGGACACTATACAATTAATCTTTGGTTTGAAGAAGGAAAATATAAAACTTGGTTTGATTTAAAAGGATTAGGATGAAAGAAAAATACATAAGAGCATATATGGATGTGGCAGAAAGATTTGCTGAACTATCTTCTGCCAAAAGACTTAAAGTAGGCGCTATTGCCGTCAAAGACAACAGAATTATCTCAATAGGCTATAATGGTATGCCTAGCGGTTGGGATAATTCGTGCGAGAACGAAGTAATAGAAAACGGTTGGCCTGGGCTTAAAACCAAACCCGAAGTGCTTCACGCGGAGTCGAACTGTATTTCGAAACTCGCTCGCTCACCGGAATCAGGCGAAGGTGCTACAATGTTTGTAACACACGCACCTTGCATAGATTGTGCGAAACTAATCTATCAAAGTGGCATAGCCGCTGTGTATTATCAGCGTGATTACAGAGACACCGCAGGACTAGATTTTCTAGAACAATGCGGCATCCCTGTAACGCAGTTAGCCTAATAGTCGCCGTATACTTCTAGTACTTCTTTAACTGCTTGATGTCTTTCTATATCTCCTTGTTCAAACTGGACTATGTCCAAATGGGATGCTTTGGCAGTTTCCATCAGTCTCGTAAAATCTATGAGACCGTTATCTTTAAGCCTATCTGCCTGGTTTAAGTCGCCTGTTACTGCCATTTTGGATCCATCACCTAGACGAGTTAGCAACATTTTCATTTGATTTTGTGTTGCGTTCTGCATTTCGTCTGCGATAATATAGGATCGTTTGAATGTTCGCCCTCTCATATACGCAAGAGGGGCAATCTCTAGCACACCTTCTTCCACCATACCTTCAAGTTCTTTTGCGTTAAAATATTCTCTAAGAACATCAAAGATAGGGCGTGTCCACGGAGCCATTTTCTGCTCCAGTGTGCCTGGCAGGAATCCAAGATCCTCGTCAGCAGATACCGCGGGTCTTGTTACTATGATTTTATCAACGTGCCCTTCTTTAAACATCTTTACAGCCACCTGGACCGCTAGTATGGTCTTTCCGGTTCCTGCAGGACCAATTCCGAAGACTATGTCTTTCTCATGATCTAGCAATTTNAGCATGTATGATTCCTGATGTTTGTTTCGGGGAATGATTTCTACGTGATTTTTTTTGTTGTAACAATTGATATCTACTACGTTTGAGTAGTTTGAATTCTGCCTCTGTCGAGACTTTCTTTTTGCACCCATTAATTTGCCTCCTTATAATGGATATTTAAATTGTGAGATGCTTCTGCATCAAAAATATTTATGATGTGAAATTTTATAAAATAACATAACTTATTGAAACGGGGCATAAATACAGATGTAAAATAGTCACCGAGCAGAAACTATGCAAGATGTTTATGATATAATACGCAATTTAGAAAGAATTTACGAGTCTGACACAGACTTTCAAGTTCTAAAGGACTTTGAAAGAGTGTTAGATGAAATCGACCTCTATGTATATGACAACTGGTTTGAAGGCGAGTTAGCTTCAGGTCCTCACATAGATAGACACTGGGTAACGGTAAGATTGTTTTGGCCGAGAGAACAAATGCCTGATCCCGAAGGCGGTAAAAGACTGCTCGACTATGACTGCCATGTAAGATATGCTAAAACACATCTTGTCAAACCACGAAAAATAAGAGAACCCAGTGACATGCGTCCAGGCACAAAGAAAGGCAAGTTAGACAGACTGCCAATATGGATTGTAGAAATACAGATGCCAAAAAGTCTTATCGCAGATATCTACTCCGGCTATCAAGAACAGAAAGACGAAATCACAGAACCTACCACTGCTGCTCCTGACACGTTGGATACAGCGCCGCCCGAGCCTGAACTCGAAGCAGAAGGCGGAGGAGATCTAGGCGGCGAGGAAGAAGGAGGCATCCTCTAATGGGACTTAGAAAAGGTAGCCTCAAAGATCTCGTAGAAAAAACCTTTGAGATAGATTCTTACAAGAGCAAGATGGGAGAAGACAAAAATATCGTAGTTCTTGCGTTTTCTATCAAAGACAGAGCCGCTGCGGAAGATCTTGTCAGTTTCTTTGAAAAAGGCTATGAATACGTACTTGACGCAGATTCTACACCAGGAGAACAGCGGGACGGAACATACAAGGTATTTGTTGAGCTTGAAAGAGATAGAGATGTTGTAGAACACATCTGCGATTTGAAAGATGGGCTGGAGAGACTGGCGGGCAGAAAAGATTTTCGTTTTAGATATTACAAAAATTTTAGAAGCGAAGAAGCAACAAGTTCGAATCTTGCAGATAAAGTTCCAACTGATCCCGATCAGTATGGTATTTCAATCGAAGAAAATCGCCTAAACAACTACAAGGATTTCTTCAATAGAAGCTATCTAGATGAAATATCAATGTTAGACGATCATTTGGTATTAAAGAAAAAATGGGCAGATCCTCTAGACTTTGAATTTGTAGATTTCGGAGATGCCATAGAAATAAAAGAATCACAGGAAGGTACGTTTGATGTGTTAAACGCATATCCAGAAATAATGTATCTTACAAAATACATAGGTGACTATGCGGTTTCCAAATACGGAGATAACATAGTTCTAGAAAACGAAGACAAAGCACTTGTATTAAGGAGATTGAGATAATGCGTCTTTCAGAAAACTTCACACTTGCAGAATACACTAAAAGTCAAACTGCTTCAAGAAAAGGCATTGACAACACACCAGGCGAAGAACACTTAGAGGCAGCAAAGGCACTGTTTGAGAATGTTGTCCAGAAGGTAAGAGATCACTTTGGTCCTACTATTATTACTTCTGGCTATCGTTCTCCTGCTCTCAACGAAGCAATCGGAGGATCTGCTACATCACAGCATTCAAAAGGAGAAGCAGCCGACCTTGAAGTTCCTGGTGTTGCCACAGCAGAAGTGGCTCAGTGGATTTCAGACAATCTAGACTATGATCAGCTCATCCTCGAATTTTACACACCTGGTGAAACAAACTCAGGCTGGGTTCACGTTTCCTACAAAGCAGACGGATCTAACAGAAACGAAGATCTTACCGCAGCCCGTGTTGACGGTAAAACTCAGTATTCATACGGCTTAAACTATTAATATGGGATTAAAGATCGCAGCAGTAATGGGCGCTATTATGCTAGGAATGGCAGGCGCCTTTTACTGGTATTATCAAGATTCGCAGGCAAGAATTCAAACGCTTTCTGAAAACAATGCGAAGTTAGAAACTGCGGTTGAAATGAACGAGCAGACCATAGATTCGCTTGAACAGAGTTTTAGAGAGTCTAGAGAAGAACTGCGTCGTGTGAACGAAGAGTTTGCTGCGATACGCAGACAGAATGATGTTCTAGCAGAAAAACTTGAACGACACGATCTCGGTGTTCTAGGCAATGCAAAACCTGGATTAGTAGAACGAGTAGTAGATTCTGCAACAGATAAAACAAATAGATGTTTTGAAATCCTATCCGGAGCAGAACTCACAGAGGAGGAACAGAATGCGGAAACTGGACAAGAATTCAACAGTGAATGTCCTTGGCTGTTTGAGCCTGGCAGTTCTTCTTAGTGGCTGTTCTTTGCTCACACCACAACCACAGCAAGTAGAAATATCTACTACGCCTGTTCAAAAACCCCAACTTGAACTACCACAAGCAGACGAACTAAGATTGAGAGAAATAGACTGGACTCTTATCACACCTGACAACGCCGAAGAAGTATTTGCGGAGGCGGAAGAATCAGGCAGACCCATAGTGTTCTTTGCTCTCACAGACAAAGGCTATGAAAATCTCGGTCTAAATATATCCGATATTAGAGCATACGTTCAACAGCAGAAAACAATCATAGCTGCCTACGAAAACTACTACAAAGAAAGTCAAGAAGCACTTGACGGCGCAGTTAAAACGCAAGAAAACAAATAAATAACATAAACACAGAGAGGGCTGTTTATGTATTTTTGGGCAATGAAAGCCGTTGCTTCCGGACTGCTTGGCACAGCATCCGCAACTTATATCAAAAACACTCGTTTGGGAAAATGGGCTTATCGTAAGTTTGAAGCACTTGCGAATAAAATAAAAGATCGCTATGGTATTGACATGCTCGATCAAGCAGAATACCAATGGCGTTCAAAATACCCCAAGTTGGTCTCTAAAATCGACGAACTAGAAACAAGAATAAAACAACTAGAGGGCAAAAAATGATACCGACAGAAGAGTTTTCTAATCTTGTTATGCCATTTCTATCAGCACTTGTTGCACTTGTTTTTACTCTATGGTTTAAGGACCTTGCCACAAAGATAGCGAAAGGTCTGTCCTTCAAAATGAATAAGGCGTTTAACGCAGGCGATAAGGTTATACTGGACGGCGAAAATGCTGTTATCATTTCGATAGGCATTACACACTCCATCTTCGCAACATACAAAACCGAACAAGGCACAGGAGATGTAGAAACTCTTTGGCGTTATGTGCCCAATGAAAGAATACCCTATCTAAAACTTGAAAAAGTTATTACAGAAAGAAAAGGACACGGAAATGAGTGAAGAAAAAACTACAAAAAAAGTCACACTGGATTTAGAAATAGAACCAAAAAGAGCAGAAAGCATAGGCCCCAATCCCTATCGCAAACTGATACATCTCGCAGAAGCAGTTGACGCTTGGAGACTTTTTCCAAGAGCGTTCATTTCTGTTTATATGTTTCTACTAATCCATGTAGTGATTTGGTTTACGCACCTTGAAAATCCAACCATGGAACAGAGTGGTTTGATTTCTGTTGTAGTAGGTGCAGGGGCTGCTTGGTTTGGCCTTTACACAGGTTCAGGTAAAAAGAAATCAAACGGCAACAACACTGAATAATACCTAAATAAGTATGGGTATGGAAGATTACTATTCTATACTCGGCGTATCTAAAAACGCATCACAGGAAGAGATCAAAAAAGCATACAGAAAGCTTGCTATGAAACACCATCCTGACAGAGGTGGTGACGGCGAGCTTTTATCGAAAATAAACGAAGCCTACGATGTATTAGGAGATCCTAACAAGCGTCAGCAGTATGACAATCCACAGCCGGAGTTTTCTTTTAGGACTTCAGGATTTGGTTCGGGCGACCCTTTTGAAGACCTATTTGCTCACGCGTTTGGTTTTGGAGGACCACAGCGAAGAAGGCAGGCTCGAAACAGAGATATCCGGCTTCAATACACGATAGACCTACAAGATTGTTTTACTGGAAGAGGTATTACCCTATCATACAACCTTCCTTCTGGCAAAACTGAAACTATCGATGTGAAAATACCGCCGGGTGCTAAAGACGGTGATGTGGTGCAGTTTGAAGGATATGGTGACGATTCTCGACAGGATATTCCCAGAGGAAAGCTAATACTACAAATAAGGGTAAGGAACACGCCAGGCTGGGCTGTGAATGGTTTAGACTTACACACAGAGAAAAAACTATCTATATTTGATTTGATCACTGGCGTGGATATAGAAGTTGACACACCCGAAGGAAAGACCATAAACTTAAAAGTTCCTGCAGGGTCGCAAAGTGGTACTACTTTTTCTGTGACAGGACACGGTATTCCCAACTCGAGAAACAGTTCAAGACGAGGAAAACTTTTTGTAAAAATTAACGGCGTAGTTCCTAAAATCACAGATCCCGAAATATTAGAAAAAATAAGAGACCTACACAATGAAGTTGATACACGCTCCTAACTCATGGCTTGAGCATCAAGTACAGCCCTTTGATTTTGACAAACACGACGCTGCCGAAGTAAGCGACAGAATGATCGAACTTATGATGCAAGAAGGCGGCCTTGGTCTTGCAGCCAATCAAATAGAGTTTGACGGCCAAATATTTGTAATGCGACCTACTCTGTTCGGCTCTCGGGAACCGTTCGAAGCAATCAATCCTGTTATTACCGCAGTTAGTGAAGAAACAGAGACAGGACCAGAAGGATGTCTTTCCTACCCTGGTTTGTGGTTAGATGTAAAAAGACCCATTGCTATATCTGCCAAATACTTTGACAGGACAGGCAAAGAATGTAAAATAGATTTATATGATTTAGATGCAAGATGTTTTCTACACGAGTATGATCATCTACAAGGCATTACATTTACAGACAGAGTTTCTAAACTGAAACTGGACCGAGCACGAAAGAAACAACAAAAGAGGTTAAAGAATGGTTGATCCATCTGAAGAGCTACAATCCGTTTTTGAAAAGAGTCTAAAAGATGCAAGAAAGTTGCAGCACGAGTATTTGACTCTTGAGCATCTGCTTTTTGCAATGATGTGTTCTGAAAACTTCTACAATCTTCTCAAAGGTTATGGCGCAGAAGTAGATTTTCTTAAAAACTCTCTCGAACACTATCTAAAAGAAAAGTGTGAAGATTTAAAGATTGCAGAGGATACGACCAAGTTCAAGCCCAAAAAAACTTCTACGGTAGAGCGCACTCTTAATAGAGCATTCACGCAGGTTCTATTCGCGGGCAGGGCAGAGATTGAACTTTCTGATGTCTTGCTTTCTATGTTAAGTGAGACAAAGAGCTACGCCTACTACTATCTCGAAGAAGCAGGTGTAGTAAAGGATACTTTTGCAGACTATATTTCTGCGGAAATGGAGGAAGAAACAGAACGAGAAGAACTTTCTGCTGGTGCTCAAAAGGCACTGCGCAACTACACTACCAACCTTAACGAAGAAGTTAGAGCAGAAAAGGTTGATCCTGTTATTGGCAGGGCGGAAGAGTTGGAGTCGATTGCTCTTGCGCTGGGACGCCGTTCAAAAAACAATGCTATTCTCGTAGGTGATCCTGGTGTAGGCAAGACTGCAATTGCGGAAGGCTTGGCTTGGAATATTGTAAATGGCAATGTGCCTACGTTCTTGCTTGACTATGAGGTTTACAATCTAGACATTGGGGCTATGCTGGCAGGATCCAAGTATCGTGGTGATTTTGAAGAACGCTTCAAGCAGATTCTCAATGCTCTTGAAAAGAAGGGCAAGACCGTGATGTTCATTGACGAAGCACACATGATTAACGGTGCCGGTGCTGGCACAAAGGATTCGTCAAACGATCTTGCAAATCTACTCAAGCCTGCTCTTGCGAAAGGCAACCTCAAAGTAGTTGCTTCTACTACCTGGGACGAGTATCGCAAGCACTTTGAAAAGGATCGTGCGCTAATGCGTCGCTTTCAGAGAGTGACAGTAGATGAACCTTCAAGAGAAGTTGCTGTTGATATCCTCAAGGGTATTAGAAAATACTATGAGACTTTCCACGTCGCAAGTATTTCTGATGAAGCAATTGAAGGCGCAGTTGATCTTTCTGTGAAGTATCAGGCAGACAAGAAACTTCCAGACAAGGCAATCGATCTTATTGATCAGGCCTGCTCGCGATTCAAACTAAAAGACACTCCCGAAGAAGAGCGTCATGTTGAGTTAGAAAACATTCAGTTCGAACTTTCCAAGAGCGTGAAACTGCCTGAAGAAACGATTGCGGAGAAGGAAAACGACAATCTTGCGAAACTTGAACACAACCTCAAGCGAGCAGTGTATGGTCAAGATGATGCAATCGAAAAAGTCGTTGACAAAATCCTTGTTGCACAGGCAGGCCTCAAAGATGAACACAAGCCTGTAGGATCATTCGTGTTTATGGGTCCGACTGGCACAGGTAAAACAGAAACTGCTCGTCAGCTGGCAGAACAGATGGGTGTTGAACTTGTTAGATTTGACATGAGTGAATATCAAGAAAAACACTCTGTTGCGAAGTTGATTGGTTCCCCTCCGGGCTATGTCGGCTATGAAGACAACGCAGGGTTATTGATTACTAAACTACAGGAAAATCCTGGCTGTGTTCTACTGCTGGATGAGATTGAAAAAGCGCATCCTGATGTGAGTCAGATTCTGCTTCAAATGATGGACAATGGCATGGTCACAGGCTCCAACGGTAAGGAAGCAGATGCGAGAAACTCTATTGTTATTCTTACTACTAACTTGGGTGCAAGAGATGCCGAGAAAAACACAATCGGCTTTACAGATACTCAAGAAAAAGAGTATGAAGACACTGCTCTTAAGGAGTTCTTTGCGCCAGAGTTCCGCAACCGTTTAGACGCTGTTGTTACATTTGCGAAGTTGAGCAAGGAAGTTATGATCAAGATTGTAGGCAAGTTCCTGCTTGAACTCAAAGATATGGTCAAGGACAAGTCAATCGAAATCGACATTACAAACAACGCACTTGATCATCTCGTAGATGTAGGATTTGATCCTAAAATGGGTGCTCGTCCGCTACAGCGAGTGATTGACAGAGAAATCAAGTCACCCTTATCACGGCAGATGCTGTTCGGTGATCTAAAAGAAGGTGGCAAGGTTGTGATTGACTTTGTTGATGAAGAAATCGTGCTAAACACAGAAACTGTCGAGGCTTAAAATGAAAAGTTTAGAAACTACAAAGCTATGGTATAACCGATATCTCTATAAAATCGTAGTTCAGTCGCGAAACTCTTGGCCTGCTTGGAGATTTAGACATGCTACTTCGTGGCTGAAGTGGGACGAACTACAAAATCCTGACTACGACGAAGATAAGAGAATCAACTTTGCTGTAAACGAACTTCTTCAAAAAGCAGACGATTATCGCAGTAGAGCAGAAGGTGACGCGGTATCTATTTTTACAAACAACAAAAAGTTGATAAGTGACATTGCTTCTATCGCAGGAGACAGAGTAGAAGAGATTTGGGAGCCCAACCCTGACACGCAGCATCTACTCAAAGACTCAAACACTATTGTCGTAAAGGAACGGCCTTTATATCCAATGCGAGTAATGCTGAATGACAGAAAAATATCACCGGATTTTGCAAAATGGGTTGATGCTAATCCTGACAAGATTAGAATAGGTGATGCGGCATACTCTGCTATTAAAAGGGGCTGGATGACAGGCGGATTGTATTTCTACCTTCGCGACGACAAGGTTCTCTCCCTTGTAAATCTTATGATCCATCAAAATATTCGAAGAATAGATAGACTTGTGTGTGAGTAAGGCATGATAAATACTACATGCCGGCAAAAAGCGAAACATTTCTATTAAAGTTTACCTTCGATAATCCCGAAGAAGAAACACCCAACGAAAGAGAAGGGGTAAAGATTACCTACCCTGACGACATCGTTGGGTTTTCTGATATCTTAACAGCCACATCTGATCCTGTAAGAGGCGACGGCTATTACGGTCGTGCTGACGGTTTCCACACCGTGCAATACAATCTATCAGGGTTTATTGGTAATATTCACGTTCAGGCAACTCTTGCTGTAGATCCTCAAGAAGCGGATTGGTTTACCGTTTATTCTGCTTCGTATGATCTACAAAGCACGCCTGGTATATCAGAAAACGCAAACAAACTCACAAACTTTACAGGCAACTATGTCTGGATACGGATACGAGTAGACGATTGGTCGGGCGGATCAATAGAATCTGTCTATCTCAACCATTAGGACACAGCAATGACACATTTTGCAAGAATAATCATGGACAAACAGGAAAATCCTGCTATCAACGAAGACGCTTTTCAATCATATGAAATATACGAAACAGAGCAGGAAGGAACGGTTTTTGAAATACCTCTTCCTCGTTCTCTAAATGAAGAAGAATCGCACAGGTTTGCAGAAAAATTAGCGAACTATTTTTTCGCAGAAGGCTATGATGATTTTGACATTGAAATATCCGCAGATGATATTGAAGAATCCGACGAAATAACATTGGAAAATGACGAAGACTTTTACGAAGAGTTTGGCATACTGGGATTTGTGCCTGACGATCCTCTCTGGGAAGCAGAGTATGACGGTAGAAAAGTCAAACTCAATCAACCTATGAGAGGCGATGTTAAGAAGTTCAAAGTGTATGTCAATTCTGGCGAAAAAACCGCAGATGGAAAAGTCAAAGCCAAAAAAGTAAATTTTGGTTCTGATAAAATGGAAATCAAAAGAGACGATCCTGAAGCAAGAAGAAGTTTCAGAGCACGCCACAACTGCGAAAATCCTGGCCCAAAAGACAAAGCACGCTACTGGTCATGTAAAATGTGGCAGAGTGGCAAAACAGTGTCAGATATGTTGGATTAAAAGATGAGATTACACGAATTTGTTTTACAAGAACTAGATATAACTTCAAGCAAAAATGTTGATAAAATAGAATCATACAAACATGTCAACATATATGCCACAAATCAAAAAGTAATGAACAAACACTTTATAGCCTATGCTATACACCCGAGAACTCGAGAAGAACTAGACAAACAGGCAGGCGGTACACAAGAAGAAGCAATAGAAAACCTAAAAAAATCTATCGATAGTAGAGATGAAGAAAGAAAAAGAGTGTCAAGAGACGCTATAATCGATTTTAATGTTCGATTTGCAACTGGTATGTTAAAAGATCCTACAGAAACTTTCTATGCTAAAATTATAGAAGGTCCTAAGCTAGTTATAGCAGGAGAAGAAATGGAACAATATCCAGATCTTCTTAGATCAGAAGGATTTAAAAAAAGTGCAATTAGAAACGTCAAAGATGCAGAAGGAACTACAAAAGTTCCTGCCGTACCATTGCCTGGCAAGGTAGCACAGAAAGCCGATTTAATTGACAATGGTAGATACATTATTGGTATAGACGCAGAAGACAAAGACGGTAATAGAGTTTTTGATTTGAAGTTTGACAGCGTAGTAGACAATCCTAGAGAAAAAATGCGTATACCAAAGCCTGCTTTAACAATAGGAACAAAAAGATGAAATTAGAAGAAATTGCAGCAATACAGAATCGAGAATTTTCACTTAAATTAACAGAAGCAAAAATGCCCTGTCCTCCTGCTACAGAGGATCTACAGAAAAATACGGAAAATAGAAACCGTGCAATACAGGCAGATCATATACAGTATGGTCCTCTAAATGTAGATGAGCCAGGAGACTATTGGCAGGAAATTGCAGACTTTTGGAGCACAACTGAAAAAGCCGCAAAATCTAGTCTATGCGGTAACTGCACTGCGTTTGACATTTCACCAAGAATGAAAGACTGCTTGCCTGGTCCTACTTCAGACGAAGATGGAGAATTAGGCTACTGCTGGATGCATCACTTCAAGTGTCACTCTGCGAGAAGTTGCAGAACCTGGGCAAAGGGTGGTCCTATCGAAGAAGACAAAGTATCCTACGAATGGCAGAAGAGTGCAGACTTTGAAGAAAAGGAAACCGAAGATGAGGATTAATGAAATAGACGATAGACCAGGAGAGCCCATCAAACTAAAGTTCGATCCCTGCGACGACGCTGTGACATTCATGCGTAACGACCCTATGTTCTATCGTAGAAAATACTATCCTGCTCTTATGCAACTAAAAGATGATGTCAACAAAAAGAAAAGAATAGACGCAGAACGTATATTCGGCGGCGTTATAGATTCAGGTATGAATACCTACTGCAAAAAGTTTAAACTGGGCAAGACTCCCTCACAGATTTTTTCTCTCGAAGACAGGACCCGAATGATAGAGAAAGTCTGCTCGGAAGAAATTGAGAATATTAAAAAGGGCGAATACTAAAATGAAGTTATCAGAAATAATCACAGAAGATTTAAATAATTTTAGAGAAGCAGGAATTCCAGACGAATTTGCAAAAAACATTTTACGCAAGTTCAAATTTTCGCATGACACAGAGATTGCACCGGTAGAAGGGAAACCAAAAGCCTCTGATATACAGGACGGAAACATGATAATAAATGTCCTGCCAAACGACGATGTAGTTGCTGTTCTAAAACGACCAGACACAGGACCCATGATGGGGCCGTCTTTCTATCAGAGAATTACTCTTGCAAACGGAGAATTTAACATCGAAAGCACAGATAGTCTAAAAACTGCAGCAAAAGGAATGACTACTAGAGGAAAACTTTATCAAATATCAGCAGACAACTTTTTATATGTTTCAAGAGATAAGACGTCAGGCGAAGAAGATAATGCAGATCCTCTAGCAGGAGGTGCTGAAGAAATATACAATTACATGAACGATACCTTTATGCCTAAAATGCGTGCAAAAATGGAAAAGATGGTCGATGATATCTACACGAAACTCCGCAAATTAGACAAAACAAAAAATCAATTTGGAGGCAGGAATCAACAGGAACTTGCAATACAAGCAGCAGGCTCAATTGAAAAAATTGCTCAAGACGGATTTACACGATCAACGATGGAAGAATTTCTAAATACATTTGGAAAATTACGTACGGGATTAGGAAGTATTCCTAATAACGAAAAAGAGTTAAGAAAACTTCTCAAGAATGAACCAAACGCACGAGCTAAGTGGGCGCAGATCGTAATGAAGGCTGCAAGAGAGCAGCATAAAAATGTAAATGATATGTATTATCAATCTACAATGAAGGGTCTGCAAGGCGACTAATGGATATTAAGGAACTCAAACGGCTTGCTGGTATAAATGAGTTTAAGGGTTATACTCCCTATGAAGGATCGAATATCTCTGTCACAGGCACAGAAAAAAAAGAAATTGAAAGAGAGAAAAACATTCAACCTGGCACAGAAGAATGGTTTAAGTTGTGGTTTTCTCGTCCGCTTTGGAAAGGACAGGAATATCCGCGGGGATTGAGGGGACGCAAGAAAAAATGAGATTTCAAGAAATCACAGAAGGCGGCGTAGGCAGAATCACCAAGCAGAACCAAACTGCAGATGTTGGTCCTCAAGAAATCAAAAAGCAGGCTGCGAAGTTTGGCAATACTGTCGATAAAGACGGTCGTCCTCCTTCTCTGTCAAAGAAAACGAAAGGTTCTAAAACAAATGTTCTATTCAACCTTGGTTTGACAGAATCACAGAATCGTCGTTTGTATCAAGAAGCAGTAGGCGAAATTGCAGAATCAACAGAAATATTTGTAGATATGGACGGCGTCCTCGCAGACTTTTTCAATGCATGGGCTAATCTAATGGGCGTAGAAGACTGGCGTGATATTAACAAAAAACACAACATAGACGACGCACTTGAAAAAATAAGACAAACAGACGACTTTTGGATCAATTTGCCGCTTACTTCAAATGCAAAAAGTCTTCTTAACCTTATCAAACAGGTTAAAGGAAAATACAAAATACTTTCTTCGCCTCTGCCAGGAGATAAAAACTCTGAACCGCACAAAAGACTATGGGTCAAAGAGCATTTAGAGTTTTTTCCTCCCGAACAGGTTATTATCGAACACGACAAAGCAAAGTATGCTACACAGCCGGACGGAACACCAAATATTCTAATTGACGATTACGGTGTAAATATTCAAAAGTGGGAATCAGCAGGCGGCATTGGATTTAAACACAAAGATCACAAGTTTGAAAGAACTGCGAAAAATATCAAACAGCATATAGATCAGCCTGTAGAAGAAAAATGGAGCAAGAAGTATAAGGATTCTATCAACTGCTCTAATCCAAAAGGTTTTTCACAGAAGGCACATTGTGCAAGTAAGAAGAAAAACGAAAACTTTGCAGACGGTAAAAAGAAAGGCAAGAGCCGTCCTGGTAGAGCAAAAAGAGCAGGTGTAGATTGCTCAAAAAGTGTAACTGCTTTAAGAAAGCAGGCTAAAAATTCGTCAGGCGAAGAACAGAAAATGGCACATTGGTGTGCTAATATGAAATCAGGTAGAAAAAAATCATGAAGAAACTGGATGTCGAAACCGCAGAAAAAGCAAGAGCAAAATATACACCAAGCTGGGAAATGGTGAAAGGTATGATGCTTCAGAAAAAGTTTGTGTTTGACGACTATGACGCAGTGCTTGACTTTTTTGAAGACACAAAGTCTGTGCAAGTAAAACTAGACCATTTTGCTGATTTTGCATTTTTCTACAATGAACTTCTTGTAAGAATATATACACACGATGTCAATGGTTTAACAGAACTTGATTACAAATTAGCAAGACAGATGGATAAGATTTATGAAGGCACGTGAATTTATAACAGAAAAAATGATGAAAAACCGCTACGCTGCTCCTCTATCAAGAGCGCGTCGTTATCCTGAATATCCTTCAAGTTCTCCCTATAAGATATATCGTTTTTCTACTCAAATGGCAGATCATACGACACCTCAAACCTACGGCGCTGCTGCTAATCTAGGTGTAACCGTTGCCTATACTGACGGTGACAAAGAAATTGTCGATGCTACAGAAAAAAGACTTGGAACTACTTCCGAGCCGCTATCTACAGAGACATCAGAAGAAATGCAAGGCGTAAATACTACGTCACCTGTGGCACAAAAGAAAAAGAACAAATACGGAGTTTGAAATGAGGTTGAGAGAAATAATAGAAGCAGCAACATCAGGTGCAACTTCAGCAGGCAATGTTGCAGCAGTTGCTAACCCTACAGCAGCAAATGCAAAAATAAAACGAGATAAAAACGGCGTGCCAATTGCTCCACAGGCGAAAAACAAAGACGGCACTGCTAAGAACGCACTTAACCTAAAGAAAAACTTGTTCAGCGGCGAGGCTGTAAAACGCTAAATACTTTATTATTGAGGACATCCGAGATGGCTAACAAACAAAAAATCCGAGAAGGACTTGCCGATCTTGCTGCTAAAGCAGAAAAAGACCACGAAGTTCAAATGGCAAGATCAGAACTATACAAACTTTCTAAATATTCAATCAAACTGCACGACCTATTAAAAAGCATTTCAGAAGTAGAAGGGCTTCAAGCATGGCAGCAGAGTTATATCACAAAAGCAGCAGATTATATAGACGCTGTTTATAACGATCTTGCATATGAAAAATCAATTGAAAAAGAAATTGATGCAGGCATCGACGGTGCTGAAATGGAGAAAGCCGTAGAAGAAACTGCAGAATCCAAAGCATATAAAAACTATCTTGGCAAGAAACTAGCCGAAGAAATAAAGTTTAACACCGAGCCAACAAATCGTGCTAATTTTAGAATAGTAAAAAAGCCTACCGGTTTTAGAGTGATTCTTGGCTTCGGCGGCGGACGTCTAACTGCCGCAAACGCAGATCATGAAAGCGGCGATCTCAAACCCAGTGAAATAAAACAAGAACTGGAAAGAGTTCGACGCGAATTAAACATTAAGAACATAGAGCCATACGACGAAAAAACAGAAAAAATATTAAGTAAGTTATAATATATGCAGTCTGATAAAAGTCAAATAAAAGACATTTTAGAAACTTTCTCTCTCATGGAAACTCTCATTTCGCAGGAAAGAGTTCTCAATATTGATATTACACCATACGACCTTTCTACTCTGATGAAAGAGTTTAGAGCAGAAAAAGATACCTACAATGTAGTAGGCAATAATGCTATGGCTATGTTTTATTCGGATCAAGAAAAACAGGAATTTGAAGAGTTTTTGAGAGCAAAAGGCGTAAGTTTTGACAACATTGCGGATCCAACAAACGACCAAGGTGAAACTCCTGACACATACACTACAAGTCCTGTTGCCAAAAAGAAAACAAATAGGTACGGCGTGTAATGAGTGATTACAACGAACTTACCGACAATCAAATCGAAACACTACAAAGCAAGTTTGCAAGTTCATGGAAGTTTGAAAAAAACTATCTAGTAAAACGAACCGAACTGGAAGATTACAATCAAGTAGTTCGTTTCTTTCTAGCAGCGGAAAAACCCCAACGCAAACTGGATCACCACGCTCATTTCTACTTTGTGTATGATACCGTTGAGATTATTCTCTTTACACACGATACAGATTCAGTCACACTCAAAGACTTTGAACTTGCCCTACACATAGACTCAATACTAGACAAAATGAACGCAAAAGATTTATGAAACTAAGAAACCTCAACCCTACTTTTACAGAACAACCCTACCTCACACAGCCAATAGAAAGAAATCTTGTAGAAACTCTAAAACTGCAAGACTTCGACAAGGACGGCTATGAAATCCTTACTCCAATAGAAAAATTGCACTATGACGCAATGAACAAAGAATTAAACGAAGAAATTCAATTTACTCGTTCTCCTGCGAAGTATTGGTATGTAGACGACGAAGACTCTGAAGTAGGACTTGTTTTAGATCACTGCATGATAATAGAACGTTGGGCATTCGCAGGGGAAGCAAGACAGCAATTGGAAGAAGTTGCTAAAGACAGACCTATCCTCTATAAACTGCTTGGAATCAAACCCAAGTGGGGTATAGACTTTTCACTAGACTATGTAAGTCAAGAAATCTGCATGGAAGTCATGCATGTTGAGCAGGATTTTCTCACCGTAGAAGAAGCACAAGAAGCACAGCAGAAACTTGAGCATATCATCGAAAACACAGACTGGGAAGCAGGCGTCGAAGAACTGCTAAAACGCAAGTCGGAATGGATTGATCTATCCTCAGATGATCATTCAGACTACAAGGCGCAGTTCTTTGGCTGGCATCGCGCCTTCGATAATCGAAAAGTATTTTCCGGTTGACATTTCTCTAATCTTTTCATACACTTATAATCCAAGGAGGTAATAGATGAGTGATAGAACTTATGGTGCCGAAGAGAAGGCAAAGCTCGAGCGTCTCGTAAATGAAGGCGTTACCGTAATGCAGGAAGTTGAGGATCTACAGCAGGGTTTGAAGGAAACCGTAAAAGCTGTCGCAGAAGAACTTGACATCAAGCCCAGCCTAATCAACAAAGCAATCAAGGTTGCGAAGAATGGCGATTGGCACAAGCATTATGACGAGTTTGAAGATTTAGAAACTATCGTAACAACCGTAGGCAAAGACAAGTGATGTATGGAAATACTTAACTATCAATATGAAATAACAGATTTTATAGGCAATATAGGCGTAGCACTGCTCGTAGGCTCATACGCAGGCATACAATTTGGAAAACTCGACCCAAAAGGATTTTGGTATTCATTTAACAATCTTCTAGTAGCAATACTGCTAGGAATCAATCTCTACTTTAAACCTAACCTATCCAGTATTATCATTGAGATATTTTGGTTTATACTAAGTATTGTAGGATTGATTAGATGGTATCAATCTCGCTCAAGTCGAAAGACGAGCATGTAGAAGGTAGGCCGGCCACAAGCGGCACAACAAGGAGACAATATGGCATATGTAGACGCATACTTTGATAGAGATGCGGATGTTATTCGCGTTGTGGAAAGACGCGACGGCGAAAGACACTATCAAGACTATCCAGTCAAATACACATTCTACTACGAAGATCCCAAAGGCAAATATCAGTCAGTTTATGGCGATTCTGTATCAAGAGTAGTTTGTAAATCTACAAAAGACTTTCGCAAGGAAGTTGCTATTAACAAAAACAAAGGCCTGTTTGAAGCGGATGTAAATCCAATCTTTCAGTGCCTGTCAGAAAACTATCTCAACCAAGATGCTCCTAAACTTAATATAGCATTTTTTGACATTGAGACAGATTTTGATCCAGAGCGAGGTTTCGCAGATCCCGCAGATCCCTTCATGCCTATTACTGCTATCACCGTTCATCTGCAGTGGATGGATGCTCTCATCACATTTGCTCTGCCTCCCAAGACAATGACAATGGCAGAAGCACAAGAAAGCGTAAAAGACTTTGATAACACATTCCTCTATGAACGAGAAGCAGACATGCTTGAAGCGTTTCTTGACATCATAGAAGACGCTGATGTGCTGTCAGGTTGGAACTCGGAAGGTTATGATATTCCATACACTGTGAATAGAGTAAGTCGTGTGCTTTCAAAAGATGACACACGCCGTTTCTGTCTATGGAAGCAGTTGCCCAAGAGAAGAGAGTTTGAAAAATATGGCAAAACTGCAGAAACTTTTGATCTCGTAGGCAGAATACATCTTGACTCACTTGAATTGTATAGAAAATACACCTATGAAGAACGCCACACATACAGACTTGACGCTATCGGCGAACTAGAAGTAGGCGAAAACAAAACTGTGTATGAAGGCACACTTGACCAACTGTATAACAATGACTTTCGCAAATTCATAGAATACAATAGGCAGGACGTTGCTCTGCTTGACAAGCTAGACAAGAAGTTGAAGTTTATTGACTTATCTAACGAACTTGCTCACGCAAATACCGTTCTCATGCAGACTACTATGGGTGCGGTTGCTGTTACAGAGCAGGCAATCATCAACGAAGCACATCACAGAGGTTTGGTAGTTCCCAATCGTCCTAAGCGTGATGATTCAGATGACACAAGAGCAGCAGGTGCTTATGTTGCCTATCCCAAAAAAGGCTTACACAAATGGATAGGTTCAATGGACTTAAACTCTCTATATCCTTCCGTAATTCGCGCTCTTAACATGGCTCCTGAGACAATCGTAGGGCAGTTGAGGCAGGATTATACAGAAGATATGATTCAGGAAGAAACAGGACTCAAGAAGAAGTCATTTGCAGCGGCTTGGGAAGGTCGTTTTGGTTCTCTTGAATATGATGCTGTAATGGAACAGCGAAAGGATCTTGCTATTACGGTAGATTGGGAGAATGGCAATACAGAGGTACTAAGTGGTGCTGAGATCTACGACAAGATATACAACTCTCACGCTCCCTTAATGCTCACAGCAAACGGTACTATCCTTACAACAGAGTTTGAAGGTGTCATTCCTGGCTTGCTAAAGCGTTGGTATGCTGAAAGAAAAGAACTACAGGCAAAGAAAAAGAAAGCACAGGAAGCAGGCAACGAAGTAGAAACTGCGTTCTGGGACAAACGGCAGTTGGTTAAAAAGATTAACCTTAACTCACTGTATGGTGCTATTCTCAATCCTGGCTGTCGTTTCTTTGATAAGAGATTAGGGCAATCTACTACGCTAACAGGCAGGCAGATTGTCAAGCACATGTCAGCAGAAGTAAACAAGGTAGTCACAGGTGAATATGATCACACAGGTGAAGCAGTTATCTATGGTGACACTGACTCTGTGTATTTCTCTGCCTACCCTGTGCTAAAAGCAGACATTGAAGCAGGCAAGGTACCTTGGACAAAAGACACGGTGATACAACTGTATGATCAGGTCTGTGAGCAGGCAAATACGTCCTTCCAAGATTTTATGCTGAGAGCATTTCATTGTCCTAAAACACGGTCAGATGTTATCGCGGCAGGCAGAGAAATCGTAGGTGAGAGCGGATTGTTCATTACCAAGAAACGCTATGCTATTCTTGTGTATGACGACGAAGGTGAGAGAAAAGACGAAGGAGACTCTCCTGGCAAGGTCAAGGCGATGGGCTTGGATCTGCGCCGCTCTGACACGCCTGTGTATATGCAAGAGTTTCTCATGGAGATTCTGCTCATGGTGCTGCAATCATACGAAGAGAAAGATGTGCTTGATAGAATCACAGAGTTTCGGCAAGAGTTCAAGCAGATGCCTGGTTGGGAGAAGGGATCTCCCAAGCGAGCAAACAAGATAGGACACTATCAGAAGGAAGAACAGAGAAAGGGCAAAGCAAATATGCCTGGACATGTAAGAGCGTCAATCAACTGGAATACTCTTAAAAAAATGAATGGCGATAGATATTCGCAGGACATCGTAGATGGTATGAAGGTTATTGTATGTAAACTCAAGCAGAATCCTCTGGGCTATACTTCTGTTGCCTATCCAACAGACGAACTGCGTCTTCCAGACTGGTTTAAAGAACTGCCTTTTGACGAAGACGCAATGGCAGAAACAATCATAGACTTGAAGTTGAAAAACCTGATTGGTGTATTGGATATGGATTTGGAAGACACCAAGCAGGACAACACATTCAAAAGTCTATTTGATTTTGGAGAATAAAATGCAAATAGAAATAAAAGTGTCAGTAGACACTGATAACGAAGAAGACAGAGAGTTGGTTGAACGCATAGTTCAGCTAGCTGAATCTCTAAAAAATGTTGACAATCAATAACTTATGTCGTATCATAGAAACAATAAGGAGAATCTATAAATGAAGGACATTCTACAAGACATCGTATCAAAGACTCACGCACTTGGCTTTTTGGATCTCGTGCGTGTAAATGCAGAAAGCGACGCAACCAGCTTCGAATCAATGGCAGAAGATCGTTCTGTTATCTTATTCGCAGAAACACATTCACCTGTCGCGGAGTTTAAGTCTGTGTTTGGCATGCCCAATCTTGACAAGTTGGCGCTACACTTGAAGAATCCTGAATACAAGGAAAATGCTAAGATTGATGTCGTAGAGCAGGAAAGAAACGGCGAAACTGTGCCTACTCATATTCACTTTGAAAATGAGAAGGGCGACTTTCAGAACGACTATCGCTTTATGAACAGAGCAATCATTGAGGAGAAACTCAAGACTGTGAAATTCAAGGGTGCTAACTGGAATGTGGTATTTGAGCCGAGTGTTGCTGCTATTTCAAGAATGAAACTAATGAGCGCTGCACATTCAGACGAGCCGGTATTTTCTGTTCGCACAGAAGACAGTAATCTTGTATTTTCTTTTGGTGACGCAAGCACACACGCAGGCGAGTTTGTGTTTCAGCATGACGTAGAAGGATCACTATCGCATACCTGGAGTTGGCCTGTTCAGCAGGTGCAGAGCATTCTTAATCTTGACGGTGATGTTACTATGAGTATATCGGATCAGGGTGCTATGCAGATCTCTGTGGATTCCGGAATGGCAAAATATGATTATATCCTGCCAGCACAGTCCAAGTAAAAATGAAACAGTTTGAGGCAGATGATCTAAGAGATTTAGCTCGCTTGATTGATTCTGCAATAGAATCAGACGATGAACGTGTCAAGCGAGCGTTCTCACGTCTAATGACTATAGTTGCTCTTGTTGAAGCACAGGAGGATAGGTCGAAGATACCTGGCTCTATTGAAAGTCTTTTAGACCATATAGATACTCTCACTCTAAGAGTTAGAGAATTGGAAATAAAAGAGCAACAGAGAGAACTGCCTTTTTCTAAATACTCCCAAGCAGGAGACTTGTTAAACTAATATGAAAAAAAATCTAACAGAAGAACAAAAGGACTATGCGAGATTCTTGCCAGCACTTAGTGGGTTTTATGCTACCTATGTAGGCAAACAGCAGAGTGCTGAGTATGTTGAAAAGTCACGCATTCCCGCCAACTTTCAAAACGGTGTTGAAAGTCTAAACTACCTCAACGAAAAAGAGGGTGCGTTTTCCTATAAGTGGAGTCTTTACTCTGCAGGTCACGCTGAATTAGACACTCAAAAAGATTCTCCCAAAGAAGATATGATTCGTAAAAGAGATAGGGCAAATACTTGGGTATTGGGAGACTCGGGCGGATTCCAGATTGGTAAGGGTGTATGGGAAGGTGACTGGAAGGATCCAAACTGCCCCAAAGCACAGAAGAAGCGAGACGGTGTGCTGCGTTGGATGGATGCCTATATGGACTATGGAATGATTTTAGACATTCCTGCTTGGGTGTCTCGCTCACCTGCTGGCGCAAAAGCAACTGGCATCAACAACTATGAGGACGCTGTTGCAGCAACTAGAATCAACAACGACTACTGGATGCGGCATAGAACAGGTGCGTGTCAATTTCTTAACGTGCTTCAAGGTGAAAATCACAGAGACGCAGATGATTGGTATTCGCGTATGAAGGACTACTGCGATCCCAAAGTGTATCCCGACGATCACTTCAATGGTTGGGCAATGGGTGGTCAGAACATGTGCGATATTCACCTTGCGCTAAAGAGGATTATAGAACTGAGATATGACGGCTTTTTAGAAAAGAACTTACACGATGTAATGCACTTTCTTGGCACTTCTAAACTGGAATGGGCTGTGCTGCTCACAGACATTCAAAGAGCGGTTCGTCGTCATCACAACGAAAACTTTACTATTACATTTGACTGTGCTTCTCCTTTCCTTGCTACAGCAAACGGACAAATCTATATACAGACAGAAACAGAAGATAGATCGAAATGGACTTATAGAATGGTTCCGTCTATAGACGACAAGAAGTATGCAAAAGACAGTCGCACGTTCAGAGAAGTTGTAGAACAGGACAATGTATTAGTCAAAGGCAAGAACGGTTTCTATCACAAATTCGAAGACTCTCCTCTCACAGACGGTCTAAAAGTTTCTGATGTCTGCATATATGCTCCTGGAGATTTGAACAAGATTGGCAAAGAAGGTAAAACTGCTTGGGATTCTTTCTCTTATGCAATACAAATGGGACACAATGTATGGAGTCACATTAATGCTGTTCAAAGAGCAAACAGAAAATATGATGAAGGGGTTATTCCCAAGATGCTTGTACAGGAAAGATTTGACAGAGTGTTTTTCAAAGACATTGTGAATGAAATATTTGCAACTGACGACAAAGAACGAGCACTTGAACTTGTAGACGAACACTCACGCTTTTGGATGGCAATTCCAGGAACAAGAGGTGCTACTGGCAAGAAGACTGTGAATTCTTCCACTTACTTTGATGCACTATTTGACACAGAAGAAAAAGATGCTACACTAATAGAAGACGGTGAGTTTTCAGAAGAACAAGAACACAAGTTAGAGGATTTGGAAAATGAAGCGGACGTATAGCACAGGCGAAGCAGAAGATGTGCAATTTTTTACAGGCTGGGAAGTAGAACGCACGCCTGCTTATGGTATGCTTACTCTGTTTGTCACAGGCCTGCATCCTGCAGACGATATTATCGACCTGTATGATCGCCACAACTGCGAACACATTTTCTTTGGTGCTAATCATTCTTTTCAGCCTGGCTCAGACTATGCTGAATGGGAACAGTGGGAAAGAATGATTGCCTACTTTTTAGATAACGATTATCTCTGCACTCTTGATATTCCGCTTTCAGAAGCAGAGCAGTTTAA